>ERZ773235.374-NODE-374-length-60752-cov-4.132099_pt1 | contig 60752 bp, 45 predicted proteins | sample MGYA00580522_ERZ773235 | MGnify/ENA primary metagenome ERZ773235 (study PRJEB29015, sample SAMEA2737797) | human gut metagenome | biome: human gut; feature: human-associated habitat; material: faeces | place: China | collected 2012 ...
GCATATGATGCACTGCCGTATGTACCGCATAATCATTGCTCGGATATCCCACCAATCCGGTAATCACATCGCCTACACCAAAGGAAGAAGTAATGCTCATTACTGCACCGAATAGCAACTGGGGCTTTAAAGACGGGATTGTTACATACCAAAATTCCTGATAACGGTTGCGCACCCCATCTACCGCCGCAGCTTCATACAATGAAGTATCAACCCCCTGTAGCCCTGCAATAAAGGTCAGAAAGCTGGTTCCCAAACTCATCCAAAGAATAACGACAACACAAACAAACATCATATAAGACGGAGAAGTTAACCATTCAATCGGCGCACTGATAAAGCCCAAATTATAAAGAATAGAGTTCACATATCCGTTTGCGTCATTGTTGAAAATGATGGTCCAGACATATACCGCACCACCTGTCAACGAAGGAGCATAAAAAATTAATGTCAACAATGCACGAAGCTTGGGCGGCAGTTCATTGATAATCCAGGCAAACAACAGGCTTAACAAATATCCTGCCGGTCCGGTAATTACTGCAAAAATAAGTGTATTTTTGAGACCGAGTTGGAATACTTCATCTTTTAAAAAGAGGTTGAGATAATTTTCCAAACCGGTAAATCTTGCTGGTTCCAAAACATTAAAATAGGTAAAACTCAAGCAGATCGCCAAAACCACCGGTATAATGGTAAACAGTGTAAACACCAACAGATAAGGTGCCATAAAAATATAATTGTTCCTATTTTTCAGAATTTGCTTACCAAGTGAGTTTTTTTGCTTCATTATCCCTGCCCCCTTTCTAACCCATGTTAAACTCTTTTCTCTTTTTGGTAATTTCTTCATTAATCCGTCCGGTGTGGTCCAACAGAGCTTCTCTGGCGTTCTCTCCGTCCCGAACCGTAGCACGTACCGCAAAACTGATTTCACGATCCTTCAAATAGCCGCCGGGCACCTCCGGCACACCGACAACCCATTCCCTCTGTGCATCCAGCACTTCCAATTCACTCTTTAACCAAGGTAACTTATGCAACGCCTCGGTATTTGCCGCAGCATATCTGGAAGCCACTCCCATAATCGTTTCCAATTCTCTGCCGTAATTTGTTTGCACGTCGGCAGAAGACCACCATTTTAAGAATTCCCATCCTGCTTCCGGATTTTTTACCTGAGCGAGCATCATCGTACAAGTGCCGTTTCCGGCAGCAGAACGATTAATGGTTCCGTTTTCATCTTTTGTGCCCGGGATGACGGTAAAATCCCATAAGCCGTTAATTTCCGGCGCCGACACCGAAAGCGTGTTATACATAGTATAATCAGCGATTCCAATCGGCTTATCCCCCATACGAAAACGAGTCGCAAAGTCATAAGTATACTCTAAACTGTAAGTCGTATAAAAAGAGGTATAATATTCAAATGCATTTATCCCGATTTCCGAATCAATGGCTACCGCTTTTGCATCCTCAGTGAAAAAAGAACCTCCCATTTGATACAAAAAAGTTCCATAACCGGATAAATCCAAGGCTGTACTGCCGGAAGCATAGGCAGGAAGCGCAAAGGACATGTTGTTTTTTTGCAGAACACTGAGCATGTCAATCACATCATCCCATGTCTGCGGTACTTTCAATCCAAGTTCCTCCATAATGTCGGTGCGATAAAACAACAGCGGAAATGTTTGCGTTTCAGGCAATGCATAAATTTTATCACCGTAAGTATAGGGAACCAGTGCGCTTGATAAAAAGCGAGAGGCAATCTGTTTGTAATCAGAAAAAGAAGCTAAATCATAAAGAGAATTCCGAATCGCATAATTCATCGGATCGGTATTTGCCGCAGACAGATATAAATCCGGCCCTTTGTTAGAAAGAACTGCCGGGAGTAAGGAGTTAGCCGCAACCAATTTCAGATTCAAAACAATTCCGGTTTTTTCGGTAAAATCGCTGTCCGCCAACTGCTTGATAATCTGAGCCTGATCACGCCCTGTTCCGATCCATGCCGTCACGGTCTGTGTACCGTCTTCATAATTCCCGATCACATCATACTCACTGATAAAAGAACTGATAAACATTTGCACCGTCGCGGCCAAGCTTCTCCAGAATCCTGCCGCAGCACGTGGAACCTCGCAATCTGCCGGCAGCAATGCAATATAGTCCAGTTCTAATGTTTGCTGTGCCGCAGTGATCATCCAGGAACTCATACCGATAATGCAGTTTTGATAATCCACAAAAGTTTTCGGGATGGTGTCCGGATCCTCTACCATGCTATCAATGCGAAAAATAGTTTTCTCTATTACTGAGGTAAAACTGCCCCGCGTTCCGGTAATGGATTGTATTTTCTTTAATATTTCCTGCAACCGGAGCGACTCCGAGGACAGCAATTCCATACTGTCCTTTAATTCCTCTCCTAAATGATAATCCCGGAACTGATCGGGAGTCACACCGGTAATCATTAGAATTTGTCGATATACATAATTGAGATTACGGATGCTCGTCTGTGCTTCCCGCAAAATTTCAGACATATCCCCTATTGTAACCTCTAATTTCAGCTCATAAGTCTTACCCGCTTCAAAATAAAATTCAAAGGCTTCATCATCATTTCCCAACACGGTACATTGCCATTGCGCATTATACACAAACTGCAGATTTTTCGCCTCCGCAAAAGGGACCTGATTATCAATATACAACTTTCGGAAAACAAAGCTACCGGATGTTAAGTTCTGCCTTTGCCGCAAAGCAATGCGGTACAGTCCGCTTTCGGGCACAGTGACTTTCCAGGATATCCACTCTCCCGGATTTTTCCAGTTAGAAGATCCAATCGTATTCAATCGAATATGGTAAGGATCAAAAGGCTCACTGGCGGCAGAAGTGCGATCGGAAATCGGATAGATTGAAGGCGTCGATTTCTGATAGGTATTTTCTGCCTGAATCTTAATCGGCTGATTTCCGGATGCCGCGGTATGACCGTTTTTATCATACTCTTTTTTCACTTCCGAATAGGAAGGCAAGCTTTCCTCCGGTTTTAGAGTAATCTTCGAAACGGCAAAGCTTTCCCGTATGTAATAAAAAGTAATGGTGTTTTCTCCGGCAGGGAAATAGAAAGAAAAAGGTTCCGTAAAATAACTGTTATTTGACGATAATTCCGCTTCTTGATAACAAGGTGTTTGGGTCTGAAACGGACGGACTTCATTGTCGAAATCATCAAATTCAAAACCATTATCATAAGCTACCGAATCTTGATATACCCGATTAAACTGGAATATTTGTGCCTCTGCAAAAGGAATCGCTCCGTTAATCTTCAGTTCCCGCTCAATATTGTTTGAATTTCCCGCAACGGTATAGTATTCCACGCTGATAATATAACGGGCCTCTTGTTCCAATCGAAATCGGAAACTGATCGGCGTTTCACCGTCATCCACAGCACAGGTTTTGTTCTCGTACACGGCCATATAAACTTCTGTTTCGGGAAGCAACTCTAAGGTTTCTGTTCCTAATTTGACATTTCGGTATTTTTCATCATACTGTTCATAATCAAATTCCGTATCCGACCCATCATCGGCCAAGGCAATACCGGCATTATTTCCGGCAGCAGAAGCAACAACGGGTGCTGCACAAACCTGCAGAACCTGAAACAGTAAGCTCAGTATACATATTGCTGCCGTTACTGCATAATATCTGGTGTGTTTCAAAGCCTGATCTTCCTTTCCCGAATCGATTCCGAGCAGTTTTTCGCGTTTTATGCTAATTCTGTTTCTTCTTAATCACCAAGAAATAAACCGCTGCCGCACCGCCACCCAATACTGCGACTACTAAAATAATAATGCCTGCTATTAATCCTGCGTTACTGTTGTTGCTCTCGCCGTCCAACGCGGTATCTTTATCTGATTTATTTTGTTGGCTGTTAGTATTTGTTTCCGAAACAGCACCGTCCTGAGCCGAATTCATATCTATCGGCGAATCCGAATTTGTGATGATTTCTCCAGAAACATCGGTTGTCTGCGAATCTGTATTAGCTCTGCTGGTGTTTCCGGCAGGTGCAGACGATTTATCCGAATTGCTATTAACTGCCGTATTGCTGTTTGTGCGGCTGACCGTAGCGGTGCTGGTTGTTGAAGCATTACCGGGTTTTGAAGTAGTCCCTGCCGGCGTAGGTTCCGTGGGTCCATTCTGCTTCACTGCCAAATCAACAATCTGCACATAATCCATTTTCCATGTCATGGATCCGCCTGCAACAATATCAAATACAATCCAGTCAATTTTGCTGAAATTTACTTTCGCCTTTTCTCCCGTAGTTACTTCACATTCTACACCGTCCACACTTGATGTGTAAGATTGTCCGAGTGTATAATCTTTTTTCAGATCGACAACCAAATAATTCCATCCCGTCTGGATATTTTCTTTGGTAAACCATATAGAATAATAGATGGAATCGTTTCTGGACAGTGATTGATCTGCATCGGAACCTAAACGAACTTTAAAGAATACATCTTTGGCTGCGCCTTCTGTTCCGACTGCCATTTTATTGACATCGCTAATATAGAACCACATCACAAATCCCGGACGTGAAGCTCCCGATGCGTCTACGTAGCCCTTCCCATTCCATTTTTTGTCACCGCATATCCATGCCGACATACCATTGTTAGCTGTCAGTGCTTTCTGGAAAAAGCTTCCGTCTCCGACCTTTTTATCTTTGGTATCGATACCTGCCAACCCAAGCGGAATAGAGGCAGAGCTACCGATTCGCTGCTCTTCTTCATGCTGTTCATCAATCAAGTAATCCGCATCGAAAATATCGCCCACTGTTTTATAATACTGAACCTTTGAAGCACCTGCACTCACCGACAATATGCCAGAAGTAACTGAAAAAATGCATGCAGCCAGAATCAATGCAAATGATTTTTTCAACACTTTCATTAGTATCCATTCCTTTACCATAAGATTTTTAAGAGTCTGTTCCATGTATCCAATCTGTACCAATATAGGCTTGCGTATCATTCAGAAGCAACGCCTTCCTCTGTTTCAGAAGTATAGAAAAATCCTTCAATATATCCATTTACAACGCCTTCGATCGTTTGCATTGCCGACTGAGGAGTAAACTCAGAAGAACGAACACAAGCATATATTGATTCGCCCAATACATCTCCGCCTGACATGCCCCAAGATTCATCCGCCACCACTTTTTCGGTGCACAAACGATACATTTCCAACGCGTGCTCGTTGCCGTTAAAAGTATTGTTTAACTGTCCGTCATAATATGCCTCCGCGTCTTCCGAAACGGAACCATACAAAGGCTCTGACAACGCATCAAAAACAACAGCAGCGTTTTTTGCATCCTGTGTATTGTTCGCAAGCATCACCCAAGAACGAAGTTGAGAATCCATGACGATAAAATCATCTGCGTCCGGTCCGATAGGCAGCGGAACGATTCCCCACTCCTGATCCTCTTTAAAGTTTTTATTGATGGACTGGAAATTATCTGCTCCTCCGCTGTAAAAGGCAACTTCTCCCGAATAAAAAGCAGCTATCGGATCCTTGCCGCTCGGCATCAATACCGCATCGGTTGTTTCCAGCTGATACAAATAATTCAGCGCGTTCTGCGCTTGTTTTGACAGTAAAGAGAATTGATATTTGCCTTCGTTGTTTTTTGCTATCATCGTTCCGCCATTTGCAAATATCATCGGCTTTTCAAAATTATTTGCATGCCAATCCACCGTAGTCAGCCCCCACTGATCAACCGCACCGCCGGACAAGCTTTTGGTCACTTTTTTACAGATCTCCTGAAATTTTGCAAATGTCCAGTTATTGCTCTTGACCAAATCATAGGGATCCTCACATTTTTCGTTTTCCAGCATTGTTTTATTATAATAAAGGAACGAGCCCGACGACTGCTGAGGATATTCAAACTGTACACCATAAGCATTGCCTTCATAGGTATAAGCGTTTCTATGACTTGCGAAAAATTTCTCTTGTGCCGGATCAAACCCCTCAATGGTATTCAAAGCCATCAGTGAGCCGGTCTTTTTCAGAACTTGATAGCGTGAATAATCCACTTCAATAAAATCTGCAAATTTCTGTCCCGCCATAATCGCCTTGTTTACCTGGTCAAAAAAGGTTTCTGCGTTAATTTCCACCTTTTTAATGGTACAATTGTAATCTTTCTCCACCTGCTCATACCACGCAGTTCGTTTGTCGCCATAATCAGATTCGCCGGCTTCCGGATAATTGTTCCAATCCCATAACGTTGCCCATGTGAATTCATACCCGGATAAGTCTACTTTTTCTTTGGTGCTTCCTTTGTCACATCCGGAGAAGGATAGACCGGTTACTGTTACAACTGCTGCCAAAAGTACAACTGCTACTTTTTTCTTCATTTCTATGACCCCTTTCGTTTTTTATTTTTGAGCCAAACCAAATTGGCAAACCAACAATGAAAATATGTATCAAATAATTGATGTCGAGCTTTTCCCTTATATGAACGTATCATGTGGCAGAACAATATAAGAAATAAAATAATTTGAATCAAATTATGAATCAATTTATGTAATTCTTATTTTGTTTTGCTACACTTAAATATTACTACTGTTATTCATTATTGTCAAGTACTTTTAATAATTTTATTATTTTCTGTTAATAGTTTTACTTTATCAAAAGTATTTTTGCTTTTTTATAAAACCCAAAGTTATATTTGTATCTAAAATTGATTCTAATTCATATCATAAATTTACTTCATAGTATTTAATGAGTCAATTTTTTCAATTGTCCCTAGATTCGCATCTTTTCATTGACAATTCGTATCAGAAATGCTATGATAAATTTGAAAATATGAATGATTTGAGTGAACAGTATGACGGAGAATTCCAAATTTAAGTACCAAAGTGTAATGGACTACATTCAACAACTAATAGATAACAACGCCTATGGCAAAGATACAAAACTGCCAACCGAAGAACAAATAGCAAAAGAACTGGGATTGAGCCGTGCGACAATTCAAAGGGCTTTAAAGAGATTAAAAGATGAAGGTGTTATTTATCGTATTCAAGGAAGCGGAACTTTTGCATCTCCTCCTCGGGCAACCGCAAAATCCAATATTATGATTCCGCTTATTCTCCCAAATCAATTCAATGAAATGCATGGATTCGACATTATCCGAGGTGCACAGACCTATTTGAACGCGCACTCCTGCCACCTGTCGCCTTATTGTCTTAACTCTGCAGGAGAAAAAGAATATCAGGATACCATTAATCAGTTAGTGGATTCCGGCGCCCGCTGCATCATGATTATGGTTCCGGATATGAAATACAATAAAAATCTATTCTTCAATCTTTCTCGTACTAATGTTCATTTTGTGTTTTTGGATACATTGCCCGGCTACATGCAACACGTTAATTTTATCTCGAGCGATCATGAAATGGGTGGTTTTCTGGCAGCAGAACACCTCATCGGCCTAGGGCATCAAAAAATAGCATTGGTTTCTCCACACAGCGTTAATGTTTCCTACCTCGCCAACCTGTCGCTGCGCATTCGAGGCTTCATCTTTGCTTTACAGCAAAACAATCTTCCGATTCGTCGGGATTATTTTTGTTTTTGCGCAGGTGAGGATCAGGTCGCAGAGGCTGCCAAGAAATTGATAGCTCTGCCCGATCCGCCGACTGCCATTTTCGCGTTAAATGATATTGCTGCCAACGTGGCGATTCAATCCATCGAGGCAGAAGGCTTAAAAATCCCCGATGATCTCTCTGTTATCGGTTTCGATGATCTTTCACTGCGAAATCCGATCACTACGGTACGGCAAGATTTTTATGCAATTGGTTATTACAGCGCGCAAACAGCATTGGAACTTCTATCGGAAGAAAACCATCCGATTCAGAATCTGTTTCTCCCTGTCAACGTTGTCCCGCGTTACTCAACCGCTCCACTTATAAAAAACAGATGAACAAATTCGGTATTGCCAACTACCCGTTTCGCTCGTCTATCGATCGCTGACTGCGGCATAAAATTTATTTAAGATAAGTATCTTTGGCAGGACGCCTGTCAAAAAGTCTAACTTTTATGCAGGTGCCTTCATACAAATAACCGGCGTGGTAATTTTTTACCACGCCGGTTATTTGTAAATATAAAACTGTTAAATCCATTATTAATAACAACTATGAGTGTGTCCAAACGATGATTCGTTTCTTTTTCAAGTGGGATCCAGAAAATGTGTCCGCTCATTTTTTTATTACTCGTTTTACGGCGCGCAATTCAATATAGCCGCGCTCACCGCGAGGTTCCATTTGAATGCGAGGACTTGCATCATCCCACTCATAACCGATCAAAGACGGATCATAATGATCCATTGCGTGCTGTAATGCCAGAATCGCCTCGCTGTAATTCTCCTCACAGAATGGCTCCCCCTGAAACATCAGATATTCGGATGCAGGAAGGGTAATCACGTCAAAACCATCAGGAATCTCACCGTCAAAATCCGCAGTCGCTTCGACGCCCTGCACATAAACAGAGGTATTCGGCTTTCGATACGTCTCCGGCAGCCAGAGGCAGACCGGCTCGCCGCAAAGGGAATCCATACTCATCAAAAGCCCCCAAACGTCACAGCCCACCTCCGCGCAATACGTGAAATATTCATCTGCCCGAACACCCCGCTTCAGAATAATTTTGCGCTCCGGTTTTTGAATCACCTGAATAAATACACTTTGTAAATTTTCCATATCAAGAACACCCTCTCTCAATTCTCTGAATTTTACGCCATAAGGAATGAAAAGTGTGATAGGAACAGGATTTTTGGCATACTCACCCGGATTACAGCCAAACTCCTTGCAAAAAGCTCTTTGATATCCGTCCACACTGCCGAACCCAAGCTCGTAGGCAACATCAATTACCCGGGAATTTCCGTTCTTTAACCGTACTGCAGAGCGGCTGAGCCTCAGCTTGCGGATATACTCTGCAGGCGTTTGTCCAATATAAGTCCGAAACAACCGATAAGAGTACCACGGAGAATACAGCGAAACTCCTGCAAGATCGGACAGCGTAATCTCAGAATCTAAATTTTTGTCAATATAATCCTGCATTCGTTGAACTGCCAATATTTGCTCCTTCACATTTTCACCCCATGACATTATTGGTCGTTAGAATAAATCATCTTTTGATTTGCTAACAGACATTATTTTATAAAATCTTCAAAAGAATCTCTCGACTATTCTTGCTGTTTTTATTACTCTTTCGAACTGATACCTATTTTTTGGGGCAACCTTAACTGCCTTTTAATTACACCAGGTCGTTGATATTCCCGGACTGTATTGCCGGAAGATTGCAGTTGATCCTTTCCTTATCCCAATCCCACCATCTGAGCTCCACAAGCCGGGAAATGACGTCTTCATCAAACCGTTTTCGGATAAGTTTTGCCGGTACGCCACCCACGATGGCGTAGGGCGGAACATCCTTTGTCACCACAGCCCGGGTTCCGATAACAGCGCCGTCACCAATCGTTACGCCGGATAGAATTACCGCTTCATAACCGATCCAAACATCATTCCCGATGACAATATCTCCCTTGTTGTCCCATGCGTCTGCAATGTTTTTTACATCCAATCCCCATTCCTCAAAAAAAATCGGAAAGGGGTAGGTGGAAAGCGACTGCATTGTATGATTGGCGCTGGTAAACAGGAACTTTGCCCCGCAAGCAATGGAGCAAAATTTCCCGATAATTAGTTTGTCGTGATTGATGGGGTAATGATAGAGCACATTGTTCTGCTGAAACTCCTGCGGGTCATGTGCAAAGTCGTTGTATATAGTATAGTCACCGACCTCAATATTAGGATCGGTAACCACATTTTTTAAATAAACGGTCTGTGTATCGTTTGACCGTGGATAGATTTTCTTTTCCGGAATCATCATTGCTTTCTCCTTAATATTTAATTCTTTCAGATCATTCCGGCATCTGCTATGCAGCGTTTCACCTCATACCACCCCGTTTTCCCAGCCCCTGTTTTATTTCATGCTCTTTAAATTTTCCGATGCTTCCGGACTGTTTTTCAGCACCGGCTCAATCACTTTGCAGTTTTTTAGTTCCGAGCATTCGCCGCAGGTATCAAAGCCTTTTTTCAGCGCACATCTCCGAATCTCACATATGCTGTCGCAATAAGGTGTTTTCACTCCGTCAGTACGGCAGCCCATACAGTTTATCATCTCTGCTGTAATCGGCACATGATTCATTTTGCTCCAGAGCTGCGCCGTTTTTTCACGCAGGGCATTGTCATGATTGACCGTTGCAATGCGTGCATCGCATTTCTCACAGTCCAGTCCACAATGGGCAATCAGTTCCTTTATCATTATGACCATTCCTTTCTAAGCTTTTGTACGGTATCGGTCAAATAAAATCAAGACCAAAATTTCGGCGTAATGTTTGCCGAAAAGCACAAAAGCGAAGTTTTTATCAATTATTTCTCATGCTCTTCTAATCTCCCATCGCCGCCCATCAGCGCAGTTATTTCCTCAATGCGTTCTAATGGAAAAGGTGGCATGCTGAGAGGTTTCATCGCTATGCTCATAAGCTTCATGGGATTATCGTCCGCCGCCACCCGGTTGGAGCTGAGCGTCCCGCATCGCTTGCATCGATGAACAATTGCCCACTCGCCGTCTCTTCGCACCCACACGGCAATCGGTTCCATAATGCCTCCGCAGTCGGAAGCACGGTCTCCGGGTTTTATATCCACATGTAAACTGCCCAGACAGTTGGGGCAGTGGTTTCGGTGTTCGCTTCCGGCACCTGCAGAAACCACCGGACGCCCACAGACCTTGCAGGTAAAGCTATCGTTGCAAGCATGCGTCTTGTAGTAACCTTTTTCATATTGTTTTCGCTTGTTTTCACGGTTCATTTCAATTTCCTCCTGAAGAATGGTTTTAACCTTCCAATCGGGAGAAATGCGGAGCTTTGTTCGCAAACCTCCCGGTCAGCAAACCGACTCCAGTAATAAGTATATAATCTTCAAAAAATAAATCTCCTTTGATTACTGATTTTTCTTCTTCAATCCAAAATTATTGAGTAATAATGGGCTTACCGTCAGCATCCAGCAAAGGGGTTAACCCGCCTGCATATCCCGACTGTACAAAAAGATAATTTACCCCTGTTTCCTTATCAACAAGCACCATCTTTAATCCTTTAATCAGTGCGTCCCCTTCTTGATATGCCACTTCAAATCTGCTGTTTTTATTCACAAAAATACCCTCCTTATATTCAGAATTGACCATATTGTGGTTTATCTTTCTCGCTCGGCTCAACAAACCGCTGTACCTTCACGATCTCTTCCTTTTGTCTTATTGCAAAAGCAGCATCCGCTTTGCGCCCCAGCCGGTCAGCATCTTCCACAGGACAGCCGAGCAGACGGCTAAAACAGCAATACAAATCAGCAGAAACAGATCGTTTGAAATCAAACTGCCGACCGGAAGCAGATAATACACCCCCGCAAGAAGCATAATAATCCCCCAGTTTGCAAACAAGGAGATCATAACGCTCATACTCTGTTTCACTGTTACCGCCTCGTTGGTCCAGTCCAGCTTCGGCATTTTCAAGTTCAACAACAAGCCCAGCTCTCCGCAAAGAAAAATAAATACACAAGGCAGAATCAGTGTAAGAACAGCGGTGACCGGAGACGGTTTCAGTAAAATATTTAAAACAACACCGCAAAGGAAAGCAATCGGAGCCGTTATGACCATATGTAGTTTCAGTTTAGCAAACAATATCTTTTTGCCGTCCACAGGGAGGGACTGCAAAATCCAAAGATTTTTGCCTTCCAGAGAAACGGACGGCGCCGTCACTGTATTGGGAGCAGCCGCCAAACAGACTGCCGCACAGCCCAGCAAGGGAAGCAATTCTTTTCCTCCCGGAATCAACTCACCGAAAGACAGCAGCGCATCCTGCTTGAGAATTGCCGCCACAGCGCCAACCACCAAAATAAGTGAGCCGAGACCGCAGTTGAGCATATATACGGCGCTCCCGGTGAAACGGCGCAATTCTTTGCGAAAAAGGCTTTTGTCCACCGAACCTACTCGCAAGGCTTTTTCACGATACTTTGCTTTTGCGGCGGAATGTTTTGCCGTGGCAATGCGAATAAAGCTGCGGGATAGCACTGTGTATACCATTCCGGACAGCGCCAGAACCATAGCGGCAAAAATGACAAAGGCTTTCGCCTCACCTTCTGCAGCAAGTCCCATCTGATAAAGAGGATAAAGAATTGTTTTGATATTCTTACCGATTGCTTCACTGTTGGTCAGAATCATCTGCAAATAGCTGTTAATACGAAAATAGACTGCGAAATACACGCCCAGAAACACCAGAGAAAGCACCATAGTAAACACGGTTTTATTCCTCATCCGCGAGGTCAAAAGCGCCGTCAGCCATGCCAGAATACAGGTCAGTGCCAAGCTGAACAGTGGCAGCAGGAAAAACAGCAGGACGCAGAACACAACCGAAGCCGCATTGGGAGATGCTGCTTTACCATAGACAATTACTGCTGCCAGAAACACCAGACCGCCGAACAGAAAATTCTGTATATACAGGCTGAACATTCTGGAAAACAGAATCTTTGACGGCGGAATGGGCAGAGACAGCAAAAACTCATTGTCCTTCGCCTCATATAGCATGGATTGCGTCATAAATACGCTGCCGATTACTGCCAGAACAACCGACAAAACACCTGCCAGCGAAAAGTACAGCCAGCCGAGACCGCTGTTTACCAACGGTGCGCACAGAGTACTCATCATGGAGTAAAACAGGAAAAATATTACGCCGCCAACATAGAGCATCAGCACTGCATAGACAAGATATCCTGCTTTTGATTTTTGCTTTTTATTCTTTCCTGCACGGTAAAAGGCAGTAAGCATCATCTGAAGCTGTTTTTTTATCAAAGTTTTAAGCATGGGTTTCCTCCAATTCCAGAAAGACCGATTCCAGCGACTCGTCTCCCTTGACCTCTTCCATGGAGCCGGAGCGGATTAGCTTGCCTTTCTTGATGATTGCCACCTTGTCACAGAGCTTTTCTGCTACTTCCAGGACGTGGGTAGAAAAGAATATCGCACCGCCCCGATCGCAAATGTTGCGCATCTGTTCCTTCAGAACATGGGCGGACTGCGGATCAAGACCTACAAACGGCTCATCCATTAAAATCAGCTTCGGATCATGAATCAGCGCGGAAATAATGGCAAGCTTCTGCTTCATCCCATGGGAATAAGCCGCAATAGGCTGCGCCAAATCTCCGGTCAAACCGAACATTTCCGCATAGGCATGAATCCTTTCCTGCCGCACCTCTGCCGGAAGTTCAAAAACATCCGCAATAAAATTCAGAAACTGAATGCCGGTCATAAATTCATACAAGTCGGGATTATCCGGCAAATAGGCAATCATTTTCTTACAGGCAAGCGGATTTTCTTTTACCGAAATGCCGTCTACGTAAATCTGTCCCTCATCAAACTGCAGAATTCCGCAGCAGGCTTTAATAGTGGTGGTTTTTCCCGCTCCATTGTGACCGATAAAGCCGTATATTTCACCGGGCGCTATATGAAGAGTCAGGTCATCCACCGCATTCTTGTCTGAGTATTTTTTTGTTAAGTGCTCTATTTTCAGCATATGTTTTTATCTCCTTGTTATATTGTTGCCACAGAGTCTTGTGACCGAGCGTTTATCCCGCAAAATCAGCAGGCGGGCATGGCAGAACTCGTTATTCCATATCCAAATTATCCGAATTTCAGCCAATTACGGTTTTGTTTCTGTTATAAACGGTCGCAGGTACTCTCTCGTTTTTTACCTTCGTTTTTCCCAATTTTCTTTTGTCAGATAGGTAAAATGCTCGGTGCGAATGTCCCCCATAAGTTCACACAGTTTATCTTTTTCGGTATGATGATAGCGGAATCCGCACTTTTCCTGTACCCGTTTGGATTTTAGATTTCCGTCATAATATCCACACCAAACCGCAGTGCAGTTTAAATCTTCGAAACAGCGGCGCAGCAATTCACGCACAGCCTCGGGAATCAATCCCTGTCCCCAATAAGGCACACCGATCCAATAGCCAATTTCAGCCTCCTGCTCCCCCATAGGAGCGTTTCCATTTTTACCGAACATGATTCCGATGCTTCCCACCGGTTTTCCCGTTTCTTTCAACACCACCGCGTAGGTCTCGGGAGCAGTTAGCACGTCCCGAATAATCTCACGACTGTTTTCCACGCTTGTGTGCGGCGGCCAGCCTGCAATGGGACCTACCGCCGGATCTTTTGCGTATTGATATAATTCTTCCGCATCCGCTTCTTCCCACCGGCGCAGAATCAATCTACCTGTTTCAAGTATCATTTCATTTTTCTCCTATATAGTCAATCAATGTGAAAAGGGATTAACTATAAACATTCTGTTCGTTATGAACTTTTCAGCCGCCAATCAAGTTCAAAAAGGAATGCAGCAGAATAGGCGCTGATACATTCTTGTTCCTATATCTGAAAAATCCTAAAATTGCGCCAAATACCAGCCCGGTTATCACTTTCCAGATCATAATGATCCCAATGTCAGCATCAGCATGAAACATTGCGGTTCGCCATAAAATCGTATCTATATATCCAAGATGCCAGAATCCAAACAGAATGGAAGTGACAAAATAGACCTGTCTGTCGCTTTTCGCCCCATCGGCAAGTTCTGCCCAAAAATATCCCCGAAAAAGCAGTTCCTCCATGATTACAGTAAAAATCGCATTATAAAGTAGGGTGCATACAGCATAAAAAGACTCATTACCCGCCATTACTGCCTTTATGACAAACAGCAAAAATACCGAAACAGAAAAGAATATATACGCGTTTCGATGCTTTTCCGGTAGTATGGAAATCTGCTTTTTTCTGTGTTTTGCAATGAGCAAAAGAACGATACTGATAATCAGCATAACAGCACTGCTGACAATTGCGTCCGCCAGCAATGTTCTGTTTACGCATAGAAATATCAACGTCTTGAACACCATTCTTATCCCCTGCAATAAGAACATACTCAAAGCTAAAAGCGTTATCTTTTTCCAGTTCATTTTACATTTTGCCTCTTATTTCTCTCCTTCTATTTTTTCGCTTGCTTCAGTCTGTTCATAAGAATATAAACGCCTATCAGCAGAATTGTCGCGCCGACGAGAATGAGATACATAGTTCCGATTTCCACCTTGTTGCCGAAAAAATACAGGTTGCAGTCAATAGAATCCTTGATTCCCTCAACCACCTCAGTGGGAAACCCCTCAGCAGACATCTCCCGATAAACGCCGGCAAGCGCATGATTGCGCAGCAACGAGGTGCCATAGGTACCGGGCAGAAATGAAATCACCCGCTGAAGTCCATCGGAGAAAGCGGAAATAGGCATATACGCGCCGCAGATAAATCCGTAACCCGCGCTGATAATGGTGCCGACCGCCGAGCCCTGACCGTTTGTGGACAGCGGAAAGTTGATCACTGATGACAACGCCGTACCGAACAGCACCAACAAGGTGACATCAAGTATCAACAAAAGCACATGTGCCGCCGTCAAATACCAGCCGGTTGCACCCAGATAAATCAGGCATACCGTAAGCGCAGTAAAATTGATGATCAACGTTGCCACTGCACTTGCCGCAAAGTAGCTAAGCGCAAGGGTGGAATGCTTTACCGGTGCCATGGTGAGATCGTTTCGTGCTCCGGTCGCCTTGTCCTGTACCATCAGCAGATTCGTACAGAAAGCCACCGTCACGCAGCTCACTGCAAGCAAGGAGGATATCAGTTGTCCGCCGACAGTACCGTTAATCAGTGCCTCCGGCACAGAAAATCCCTCGGGCATAGCTGAAGCGAAACTGTCCCGGTACACCTTTGCAAGAAAAGTTGCATACAGTACAAGCAAAATAATCGGGGTAATCAAGGAGGTGATAAACATTCCCTTGTCCTTAAAAAACAATTTACAGTTTCTTTTTATTAATACGCCAAGTTCTATCATTGCGCGACACCTCCCGTCAATTTTTTACCCGTAACGGCAAGAAATACGTCGTCCATTTTGCCCTTTGTAATTTCATAATCTTTGAATATCTCCGGGTGCATAAGTATCAGTTGGGTAGCCTTTGCCGTATTCGGCACCGCAATGCGGTAAGCATCACGGATTTTCTCATACGGAAGCCCAAATTCTTTGACCTGCTCTTCCGTTGTGCCGTATAGGGTGACAAAATCACCGGTATAGGTATTTTTCAACATCAGCGGTGTCCCTTCCGCTGCGATTTTTCCGCTGTCGAGAATCACCACATAGTCAGCATCCGCCGCCTCTTCCATATAGTGAGTGGTCAAAAACACCGTCATATTCTCTTTGCTTCGCTGCTCGGTCACCACATCCCACAAAAGTTTTCTGGTCTGCGGATCGAGACCTGTGGTCGGCTCATCAAGGATCAGGATTTTCGGTCTATGTAAGAGTGCACGCGCGATATCGATACGCCGCCGTTGTCCGCCGGAAAGCTTGCCAACCGTGCGTCTCAGTAAATCTTCAAAATCCAGCAGCTTTGCAAGTTCATCCAGCCTTATTTTAAACGCTTTCCCTGTAATACCGTAAAGGGCTGCCCTGCTTTGCAGATTGTCGTGAACAGAAAGCGCCTTGTCCAGTACAGAACTCTGGAATACTACGCCCAACTCCCGTTTGATTTCGCTCATATTTCCATCGATGCTTTTTCCATCAATGGTCACAACTCCGGCGTCCTTAGCCAGTTGCCCGCACATAATAGAGATGGCTGTACTTTTACCGGCTCCGTTTACTCCGAGGAATGCAAACAACTCGCCGCGCTTGACACAGAAACTCAGGTCCTGTACTGCTTTTATATCGCCAAATGACTTGCTCAAATGCTTGATTTCAATGATGTGTTCCATATCCACATTCACCTTTCATTTCGTTATGCCCTTTTCTTGTACCATTCCAGAATACCGTTTAAATTTTCGATACTTACCCGATTCCCGCCATGCAGCATCATAGAAAGCATCTCATCCTCCTCAGATGTCCGATTTTGTTTTTCTGCAAGCGCTTTTCCGGCAGTTTTCGCCATAATGTTCATCATAAAACGGTAAACACCCCGAAGCTTTTGTCGGTCAAAGCCTCCTTGCAGCGTAAATAACGGTGTGTCTGAGGAAATACGGTTGCTCTTTCGAACCTCCTCAAGCTGTGTTCCGGTGCGTCCCATACCGACACCGCAGACAGCACAGACAGAATACCGTTTTACCGCAGCTTTGTATCCTTTGATACCGCTTGCCATCAGCCAGCCCATGTAAATAACTTCACTTCCGGCAGATACACGATCCCTTGCCTCTGACAGCGGATATGCAGGAAGATTAATTTGCTCTCCCAGCAGTTTGGCATATGTAGCAGTACTGCCGGTATTTGAGGTATAAATAATTGCCCTAATCATGTTTCTTCTCCTCTCAATAATTAAAATCTCTAAGTTGTGACCGGTTTATCGTTTCCATAAGCTTTTCTCTTATTTCCCGCTGCGTTCCTGTTTTAAGCGGGCATTGATTTCATCCGCCGTATTTTTATCATTCAGAAAGGTGACAGCCCGGACGATTAAATCCACGGTAAGTATGACAAAGAAAAACAAAACGAATCCCAGGACGCCTTTGTACATCCCAAAGAAATAACCGGCTGCCAGAAGAACACACTCAACCAACACAGTATGAATTGCTGTTCGAATCCACCATTGTCTCCGGCTCAGTTCTCCCCTGGAATAGTACACCATCACAGGAAGATCCGCGCATATGGAAAACAACGCCGCCTTCCATAGATAGCTGACCGGCAGTTCCGTTACTCTTGGCATATTGAGACCGCAAAATAAGATCGTTGCCATCATCGTACAGGTATAGCAGATAAAAAAGTGCATCATTAGCGTACGAAGCAATCCTTTGCGATTCATTTTCCAACCCTCCTATTGTAAACCCATTTTCTTTTTCAATATACTGACATACTGTCGGGAAACCGTAACCTTTTCTCCGTTTTGCAGCGTCGCTTCAAACCGCCCGGAAAAAGAGGGAGCAACAAAATCAATCTTGTCTGTGTTTAAAATCATGGATTTCGAGGCGCGAAAGAAACTGCTGTCTTTACAGAGTTTTTCAAATTCATACAGCTTCAGCTTGCTCTCATAGACATTTTCCCTGCAATAAAAGAACGCGCGGCTGTCTACCACTTCAAAGTAGAAGATATCATCCATAGAAAGTCTGTGAATTTCTTCACCCTTAATCCCTACCAATCCGTTCTTGGTTGCCTTGAGGGACTGGAGCAGATGCAGCATATCAGTGTTCAGTTCGTGACAGCGAAGAATCATTTCTTCTTCCTGCTCCTTACCGATTTCTTCTATGGTAATCTTCATCCCTCACACCTCCGCATATATAGCATAACGTAAAATGGTTATAAGTAAATACTGTTAAAAGCGACCTGTCGGAAACAGGCGGTAAGTTGTATCTGAACGGCGGTCAAGTTAATTTACTTTGAGCACGCTGCTCGGAACTTTTCCGATAAGCCGCTGACAAGGATACCCAAATGCCGTTAACAATTCGCCGTCATGAAAACCGGATTTTTGATAGAACCGGCGGGCTTCTGTGCCTAATGAATCGCCCTCCCGGTAAGTCACAACGGACACTTCTGTGCCGGCAGAAAACTCCGACATTGCCGTGATTAACAAGCGGGATGCAATACCACTGCGCCGGTATTCCGGATCAACGGCAAGAAAATCGATTTCGTTTTTTTCATGGGAAAATGCGATGCACCCGACAGCATTTTCCCGATGCCGAATTGCCAGCACCTCATGGTTCTCCGCTTTTGCCTTTAACTGCGTTTCAAATTTACTCTGCTCAAAACCGGGAAAATACTGCTTCATTCCCTCCGCAAGCTTTACGAGGGAGGAAATGTCCTTCTGCATCGGAGACACGGGAAACATTAACTCCGCATATTCCGGTTCTAATCCCATAATCAGATGAACTGCTTTTTGTACCTCCGCCGTAATCTGTTCTACCCACTCGCTGTCCTCATGCAGAATCATACTGCCTACACCATGCGCCAGCATCACAGCTGCTACATCCAGATTCAGCGGTGGCGTAGCGCCAAGTTCCGCAAGTACTCCGATAATCTGCCGGATATACGGTGTCACAATGGTAAGCGTACGTTCACGAATAGCCCAGCGTACCGTCCGATGAATGTTGGCGGCATATTTATCACGAAAACGAACGGTTTCCGCCTTCATATACTCAAAAAAGCGAGTCAGTGCACGGAACGGATCCCGATAGGCACTATCAGTAATCTCAGCAAAACTATTCTGATAACTCGCAAAGAACAGATCCAGTGCCTTATCAAACACATCATCTTTGTTATTGAAATAATAATAGAACAGTCCAACTTCACCGCCGGCTTTTTTCATAATGGCTCGGATTGATGTCCCATCGTACCCTTTTTCAAGAAAACATTTCATTGCCGCCACAACGATTTTCTCTCTCTTGCCACCGTCCGTAACCGGTTTTCTCGCCACAATCAAGCACCTCTCATGTTTGTTGAATATCGCTCAAATTATTATACCGCAAGAAATAGTAAAATGCAACCTTGTCACTGAATAATGTTCAAAATAAACAACAAAACGACGTTCCTGTGAAAATACAGTGTCAACTCTTTTTTGCCGAACAAAAAAGACCTCAACAAGATGCCATTGAGTGGCGGACTTGTTGAGGTCTTAAATATGAGCAATTATTTATTTTTGATATACTTATTATAATAAGCCGTACGCTCTTTTACAATTTCCTCAATACCATTTCTCTTTAATGCATTAACATATTGTGTCCAAGTTGCTTCAAAATCAGATGCTTTCAACAGTTTATTCCAGTAATTATTTACCGTTGACAAAATTTGTTCATTGTATTTTACTTCTGATTGGATAACTGCTTCTTTAAATGTCACTTCTTCTACTGCATCATTACTAGCCACCTTTTTGGCTTGAATTTGCATTTTCCCCCATTTTAAAGGCGCAGTGGAAAGTGTTTCATCGATTTTAGTAGAGTCATATGGTGCGATCAAAGACAGTGCCGGACCTACATAGCTGACTTCCGCAGCGCTTTTCTGTGAATCTAATGTAATAGGTGTAGTTCCAATCATTTTATAATGTGTTCCGACATCACCATAATTTAATTTCAAAATGACATCTTCACTTGCTAAAAAGTTCAAATACTTCATTGCAACAATAGGATTTTTACAGGTGGCGGGAATCATATTAAAATAGTTATATGTCGCATAGCTTTCTTTAAAATATTTCCCATTTTTATCCTTAAAACAGTCAACTGCAACCAATTCTGCGGAAGGAACTTTCTTTTTTAATGTACTCATCCATCCGCCAATATCTTCAGACAGAGGATCCCACCAGCCTGAAATAAAGAATCCGACATTTCCTGCTTTGATTTGTGCCACATGGTCGGTTGTTTCAAAATTGGGGTCGATGATTTTCTGTTTATAAAGCGTGTTGCACCATTGGGCATCCAGCTTATAGCCGTTCCGATAGTACATCGGTATACAATACCGTTCCTCTAACGTGTTCTCGCAGAAAGAAAACATATCTAAAATATGCGTTTTATATTCGTATCCCCGCACATTGTTTCCCCACGGGATAGTTGCATTACCGGCTGGCTTTTGGTCACGGAAAGCAGTCAAAACCTTAACCAATTCATCACGGTTGGTTGGCAGACTCATACCAACCTGATCCACCCAATCCTTGCGGATATAAGCTACCATCCATTCAGTGTCATAACGGCGTTGAGGAATTGCATATTGTCGCCCGTTGACTTGTCCATACTCTAAAGTATCAGTGCCCTTATTTAATGCTACGATATTTTGTCCATACTTAGCGAGAGAGTCGGTAATATCTTTTATAGCACCTTGCTGTGCATATTTTTGAAATAATGACAGCGTATAGGAACTGATAATGTCCGGCGCACTGCCGGAAGCCATTTTAGCCATCAATACGTTATCTTGATCATATATGGGAATCTGTATATAAGAAACTTCTATACCAAGTTTCTTTACCTGTGATTGAATCCACTTTGTCCAACGATTGTTTTCAGTCGTTCCCTCTGATGCAGGTGTAGCGCTTTTATCCACAACCGCAACAGTAATTTTTCCGGTGGTTGCGCCGGTATTACCGTTCGTGTTTCCGGTAACCGGAGTTGTGCTATTTTTACTTGTTGTGGAAGTCTTATTGGATTGGCTGTGCTTGCTTACTGCTTCGCTGCCGATTTCATCTGCTGTAACATTTTCATTAGAATCAACATCGGAGGTATATTCATCTGTGACATTCCCGTCCGAAACTATATTTTCACTGGTACCAGATAGCTTGCTGCCAGTATTATCAGACTTACCAGAGCATGCGCAACATAAAGAAAGCAATGCAATTACCAAAAACAGTGATATTCCCTTTTTAGCATGCTTAATTTGTTTCATCAAAACCGCCCCTTCTGAGTAATAAATTGTTTTTTGCCTTTCTTGATTTGATGTTTCTAAATCTCTGTCAATTCCGAGATAAAACGGATTTTTTTCTCAACAAAATCATGACTCCTGCACTCAATAACACAATCAGCTCGATTATAAACAAAGAAGATTCTACACCGGTATCGGCTGCATTGTTGTTTGTTTCAGTGTTATTGGAATCGATATCTGAAATGTTCGTATTTTGTCCGGAAGAAATGACAGGCAATGAAATTTCATCAAAAATCAAGGTTCCGCTGACAGAACTATCTGCAGAAGCTCCTGAAAAATCAATCCGCAACGCTTCCAAAACGCCCATCCAGCGAACATTTTGAGATAAATCAATTTCAATATCCACAAATTTATCGGTTGAAGCCACTAATTTCGCTTCTGCCTGTTGTGTATATACTCCGTCATCATTATCATCCATATCGGGAAAGAGAGTGGTTGCAAAACGAACAGAAATTTTCTCTGCATTCTCTGCCTGGTTCTTCAAACGAATACGTAAAATCGGATGATCACCTGCATTGAGATTTAATGCCAAATTATCGGCAATCATGTATCCGTTTCCATCAAATTCGGCAATTAAGGTACCGTTTTCTGCTGTCAAAGAGCGTAAACCATTATTTTCTTCCGGAGCAGTCCATCCCTGAGTAGTATTGCTATCAAAATCATACACACCGGTAGTGTTTTTACCTGCATCCGGATCCGGTAGAGCCGGCGCGACAAATTCAGACTGGAATGCAATAGAGTCCACCCAAAGTATACCGGAGGGATTCCCTTCTCCGCTGCGTCCGATGTCAAATCGAAGTTCAGTCAACTTTCCTTTCCATGCTCCTAATTTAGACATGTCAACACCATATTCCCAGTATCCGTCATATTCATCTTCGTATAGGATACCAATTTCAACACACTGTGTTTTCTTACCATTTTCAGCGGCATACATATCCGTGTTTTCATCGGTAGCAAACCAAACCCGAATGATATTTCCGACATCGGTCTGATTCTTAACACGAAGAACCAGCCATTTCATATCATCGGTATTCCAATTCAAATTACCGACAGTCATCCATCCGTAATGAGACTCTAATTCGATTTTCAGGCTACCGTTTTCTGCTGTCAAATTTTGAATTGATGCACCGACAGGATCGGGTTCCACACCGATATTCCATCCCTGCGTTGTATTATCATTGAAGCTAAAGCCATAATTAGACTCCACCGTAACATGAATGGTATACGTTTTTGTAGTAGCTCCATCCTCGGCTGTTACAACAACCTCAAAGTTCTGTTCTGAGCTGCCGATTGCAAGATCTTCACCGATGCCGGTAACTGTTGCTTTATCACTTTTAGGCACTGCCTGAATATTGATTACTGTTGTTCCTTTCGGAACAGAGATATCATACTTCAATGTATCAGCGTCAAAGGGAACATATCCGGGAGTAACAGACAGACTACTCAAGGAAGCATCATTGGCTGATACATTCTGTTTACGAACAATTGTAACCGTATATGTCTTAGATACATCGCTGTTTGTGACAACAATATCGAAACTATTATCACCAACCTGCAGCGTTTTTTCACCGGCTCCAGTTGTCTGGGCTGAAGCATGATTGGCTTGTGCATTGATTGTCACTGAGGTTACGTCATAAGGTACAGTAACCGTATAACTCGTATTGTTCGGAGCAAAAACAACTCCGTTGTCAAAGGCATAATCACCAACTGACAGAGACTTTAATGTGGCGTCCTTACCGGAATAACCGTCAAATTTAATGGAATCAATATAAATCCAGTTGGATTGCTGGGTTGTTCTTTCGCCGGTACCGGTTACAAATCTCAATTGTTTAATCGTTCCACTCCATGCAGAAACAGCACTCGGGCTGCAGCGATACTCTGCATAGTTACCGCTTTCAGAATATTTTTTAACAGAAAAATCCAACCTTTTTGTATCATCAAACGTTGTGTCCTCTGTTGTTGTAAAATAGAGATAAACTTTATCTACATCATTGGGCCCTGCATTTTTCAAACGAATACGTGCCGATTCAACTGATGCAGCCGTCAAGTTTAAATTATCAGGGCTGTTCATCCAACCGCCGTTATCAGACCAAAACTGCATACCGAAGCTGCCGTCAGTTCCCGGAACCTGACACTCCCATATTCCGCCGCTCCCGTCAGCTTGACCATATCCCCAGCCTTCTGTTCCACCGTCAAAGGTATAGGACAACAGCGGAGTGGATTCAATCCGCAAATAATCAATATAAATCCAGTTAGATTGCCCGACCGTACGCTCTCCGGTACCGGTTTTAAATTGCAACTGTTTGAGTGTTCCGGTCCATGTGCTCACCGTTGAAAGATCAGCAGTATACACCTTGTATTCGCTGTTAACCGATGCCGCATCAATAGCTAAAGTAATTTTTTTATCTTCTGACCAGTCTGTGCTGGAAGTCGTTGTAAAGTAAACCGAAACAGAAGAAACATCATTGGGTCCGGCATTTTTCAAGCGAATACTCAAATTCTTTGCCGTATTCATGTCCAATCCCATATTATCGGGGCTGTTCATCCAACCGCCGTCATCAGACCAGAACTGCATACCGAAGCTGCCGTCGGTTCCCGGGACCTGGCACTCCCATATTCCGCCGCTCCCGTCAGCTTGACCATATCCCCAGCCTTCTAATCCTGCATCGAATTCAAATACCGCATTACCTGCGGAAACCATTGCCGTAGTCATTGGAGCAAATACAACAGATGTTAAGAGAATAGAAATCGCGCAAATGATTGAAACTACTTTTTTCTTATGCATAATACTTTTCCTCCTTATTTCATACACTTTATCTTTTCCTGTTCCGCCAAAAAACAGGCTTTTAGATACACTTCATATCAGATCTCATTTCAGTCAACGGTAACGTCACTGACATATAGGTTCGTCGTAATGTTGTTCTTATTCAGCTTATCTCCAGCACTATTTCGGACATTTACAAAAGTAATATCATTTACTCCAGTCATAATAGTTCTCCCTTTAATGGTACCGGTCATTGCTCCTCCGTAATTAACAAACACATTCTCCACACGAATATTTTTAATCGTTCCGCTTCCGTCATCTATTACAAAGCGAAACAAACTTTCCGGATCATCACTAAGTTTAATATCAATTCGAATATCCCTATAAGTTATCCCATCAACTGTTCCAGTATAATGAGGCTCAATTGCCATGATGGCCTCTAGCTTCCAGACGGGTGACTTAGATTGATTCAAGACATCAATGTTTTCATACAGAACATTAGTTACATCACCGACGGTTTCATATCCTATTGTCATGGGATTGGAAGAATCACACCAAACAACGCAATTTTGAAATTTAATGTTAGAACAGCCTGCCTTGGTTGTGTAATCGGACATGGTAGAGGACTTAACGGCAAGTATATCATCATGTGCACGAAAGAAGCTGTTTTTCACCACCGCATCACTGGAACCGCAAATATCGATTCCGTCCGAACTCATGCCGTGCGAAATGGGTTTGCTATTATCCACTCGTATTTTTTGGCTTTGATAAAACGCAATTGTCCAAACCTTTGGATGCATCAACTGTATTCCTTCTACACTGATATTTTCGGCGTCTTTGATACAGACAATTCTGCCGTCATCTCCCAAACTGGTAAGTTCCTGGCCACATATAGTACCTCTGCCCCTCATTGTCACATTCTTGATGCCATGACCATAAAAACGACCGTATACAAAAGCTCCCGGCGCAAAGTAATAGATTTTATTGCTTTCCAGATAATAAACCTGATGGTAATAAACACCGGGTTCAAAATACACTACATTTGGATCATTCTTATCAGGCACATTTTCTTCTGGCGGATTTGCAAAAATATACAAAGGATTTGGCGCAGTATTTCCGTTACTGGTATCTCCGTTAATTTTAATAAAATATTGACCTTGATTAGTAAGAGTAAACTTAATAACATTGTTTGAACGGGTAAACTTTATATTATCTCTAGATGGAAGAATTTCAATAGAAGAAACAGCATAGTTTGCTGTAACCTCAACCGTTACAGATCCAGAGAAATCGAACGATGTGTATTCTGCATATCCTGATTGATAATTGGCACCAACAGTCACTTCAGAACGATAAACAAAACTGTTTTTCCCGTTGACCTTGACTGAATGCATCACTCCTATTACTTCCTCATCCAAGCCCTCCGGAACCGGGTAGACTGTCAAAGACGGAGCAGTAGGCTTCGCAGTACTTTTTGATGAAGTTGCTGAAGTCACAACAGAGGGGCTGCTAACAGCCGAAGATTTTGCAGCACTTTTACTTGTCGCGATTGACTCTGCATTGTTAACTAATGAAGTTGCCGCGTCACTGCTTACAATATCAGTTGAAGTATCGCTGACTGCTGAGGAAACATATGAAGAATTATTCACGCTTTCTGTTGCTTCCCTGTTACATCCGGTCGATGTAATGAATAATGCGAAGACAGATAAAACTACAATAAAAATTCTAATCGCATTTTCAAAAACACCTATTTGTCGATTCATTTGTTTCATCCTTTCTGATTATATATCGTATAACCGGTGCCAAATAAACACCGTCACAGTCGGGATTACTGATTTGATTAGTACCAAAAATCAAAGTGTCTCCCGCATTGACATTCACTTGAAGATTAACGAAATAAACTGCATTGGGATCATTTATTAAAATTTGATTCCACAGTTGTTTTTTTTCATTGTGTAATATATAAAGCTGTGTTCCATCTCCGCCATTTGCTCTACGAGTTGCTTCTGCCAACACCTCCACGGTTCCCCGCTTGGGTGCCTGCCAAGTCAGAAGCGGATCATATATCCCGTCGCAATGAAGAAATCCCTGTTGAATAATACAAAAATTACTGTCAGGACACCTCCATTGTGCATCTTCCTTTATCATTTTTTTATTTCACCAGTTTGTGTATTTTTATACTGATAATACCAATTATGAAATCCTTGTAATTCCAGAAAATCCCATTCAAAACAATAAGCCTTTGATATACCTTCCGGGTCATCAGAACTGACACAGGGATCAACGACTATTTCTCTTACCTGCTCATTATATAAGATGTCTTTTTGACAGAGCAGTTTGCCCTCTTTGCTGCGTACATTACGGAAATAAATGTTTTCTATCGGCAAAGCGGTATCCAATCCCAGAACACAACCTCCGGGAATTCCTCCGGCAACCCAAACATCATCAACCAATACATCTCTGATCGTACCGGATCCTCGATCCACAACAAAACGGAAAAGACTCTTTAAAGGACAATCCGGAAGCGCCAAATCCACACGGATGTCGCGGAATATCACCTTTTCTACATTTCCTTTATCGTGAGGTTCAATTGCCATAATTGCTTCCAAGCGCCACACCGGCGGCATGGATTGATTAAGTACATCAATGTGTTCAAAAGTAATGTTTTTAATATTTCCTGCTGTTTCATATCCGATCGACATGGGATTAGAGGAATCACACCATACTACGCAACGTCGAAAAGTTATAGATACACAGTCAACAGGCATCTCACTAAAATAAACACCATGAACCATTTCCGAAGCTTTAACTGCCAAGATATCATCATGACCACGAAAAAAGCAATTTTCCACCAACACATCTCGACAACCGCATATATCACAACCATCTGAGCTCATTCCGTGGGAAATTGTTTTGATATTATCAATATGTACTTGATTGGTGTGATACAATGCCACAGTCCACACCTTCGGATGAACAATACAAATACCCTCAATGGTAATATTGGTAGCGTTGCGAATACAAATTGTTCTACCCTCGTCATATAAATCCGTCAATGCTTCTCCGCATAAAATACCCCGTCCGCAGATTTTAACATCATGAATATCTTTGCCAAAAAATCTCCCGTTTACAAATGCACCCGGTGCCAAATAATAAGTTTTACCGCTTTGCAATTTATAGTTTTGATGCGGATAAATGCCCGGTGCAAAATAAATAACATCCGGATCATCAGGCTGTGGTATATTTGTTTCCGGCAGATCGGCAAATAAATAAAGCGGGAATTTGGAGGTGTTTCCATTTCGGAGGCTACCATTAATTTTTACAAAGTACTGTCCTGGTTTATCAATTGTAAATGTTATTTGTCGTCCGTTCTGCACGGCAAATATTCCCGCTCTGGATGGCAAAATTTCAACACAATCAACTGAATATTGCACATCAATCAATATCTCTGTTTTTCCGTGCCAAGCAAAAGAGGCATATTCAGCAAAACCGATTTGTTGATGAGCACCGCAAGTCACTTCTGTTTGGTAAATAAAACATGTCTGCCCGTTTATTTTTAGTCTGTGCCGGCTGCCGCAAAGATGTTCGGGAAGCTCTTTGGGCACATCATAAACAACAGATTGCCTATGCGAGGCAACTATTTGATTTGATTTCATTTTTTGATTTCACTTTCTTACCATCTTATTTCAGGTTATATTCATTATATCGAAAGCTGCCGTTTAATATCTATCAAAATCACAAACAGTATTCTGCGTTACTTAAGAAATTCTGACATTATCATTATTCGAATTTCATTTTTTGGATTTTTTAATAGAAATTTCATCCTAAAAAATTATTGACGATTAGTCTATTTTATGTTATACCTATAAAACAGGTTGCTTATTGTAGATTTTTGAAAAATAGGCATGTCATAATTTTGTAAATTTAACTCTTAACTTGTGGGGATTTTGGTAGAAAAACACCTGCCAAAAGCAATATAATTATTGTATCCTCATTGCGGCATAAAAGGAGGAGGTATACGATGGATTGTGTTTCAAAAAAACATCTGAACGAATCCGGTTATTTTCCGGTAGTAGTCTCTTATTACAAAACGAAATGGGACAAATACGAAATTATTCCTCACTCCCATACTCGAATGGAAATCATGTATGTAATTGAAGGACATTGTGCCATAGGAGTACAGGAGAAAACGATCACACTGAATGCATTCAATTATATTTTATTAGACTCAAATGTCCCGCACAGTTTACATATTAATGAAAGCTGTGCAATATTGAATATTGAAATCGAATTCCAACAACGAAACTTTGCAGGCACTGATTTGTCAGATCTTGCGGCACAATCCTCTTTTCTCCATCGACTGGCTGACGCATGTGCACCTTTTTTTGTTCTTAAGGACAGCGGATCCGTTTTTCGAACTCTGCTCAGTTTGTATGAAGAATTAGATTTTGATAAACCGGATGCACCCGGAACTTTATTGCTTCTAAATTATCTGTTGCTGTGTTTAGGAAAGGCGGTCAATGATACGGCACAGGTTTCACATTCAGATTATGATTATGTAGAAAGAGCTTGTAATTATATCAAAGACCATATAGAGGAAAAAATTAAAATCGGAGATATTTCGGAGTATGTTCACATCAATTCAGCTTATTTGCAACGCTTATTTAAGAAAATAAACGGACAAACAATCGTTAACTATATCAATGAGCAGCGCATTTTGCTGGCACAAAAGCTACTGGAACAAACAGATCGCGATATTGCCGAACTTGCGCTTGCTTTAGGTTTCAGCTCGCAACAATATTTCAGCTATCTTTTTAAACGTTGCGCAGGAATGTCTCCCAGAAGATATCGAAAGGAGCACAGCGGTAAAGCAGGAAAGCTGAACCGGATATCCTATGCTGAGCAACGTGTATATCAGGAAAATTTACCGGAAATACAATACGAACCCGGTGCTTTTGAGCGAGAGGAGGACTCCCAATGAAACACAAAATAATGAAACGTATTTTTATTTTATACAATATAGTTGCACTGACTGGTTCCCTTCTGCTGGCTTCTGCCGCTTCCTTGCCTTTAAAAGACAGAGTGCAGACCAACAATGGCTTAGAAACAGTTGACAACATGTATCAGAAAAGAGTATCTTATTCAGAAATACAACAAGAATATATCAAAAAAGGTTATACAGCAGCAATCAGTGAACCTATCACATTACATCCGAAAAATGCAGTTGTCGCAGAAGGAGACACTCTCACTTTGAAGAACGGTTATGATGGCGTCGATACGCCGGTCCTGTTCTGGGAAAACCAGAGCTGGATCGAGTGGACATTTACCGTTCCGTCAGAAGGACTGTATGCATTTGAACTTACATATCATGCAATAGATGACAATGTTAACGATTTTGTCCGTAGTATTTCGATAGATGATGAAGTTCCCTTTGCTGAAGCAGAGGAACTTCGGTTTTTCCGCCGATGGAAAGATGCTTATGAGCCAAAAATAAACAATCTCGGAAACGAAGTAAAGCCTCAGCAAATGCAAATCAGCTGTTGGATTACAACACCTGTTTTTGACAGTCAGGGAGCTTATGCGCAAGAATTAAATTTTCATCTTACACAAGGGCATCACACAATAAAAATGACTTATATTGAGGGTGCAATGGCACTGTCTGAAATGGTTGTCCGTCCCGCCCAACCGCTGTCAACCTATACGGAGTATCAAAAAGAAACGGCTAACCAACAAAATGCTTCATTGGTTGAGCCGATCATGCTGCAAGCAGAATCCTCTGTGTCATGGAAAACCCAGCAAACACTGCAAAGGCAGCATGACAGCGATCCCGCCACAATTCCGCAGACTGCAGAAAAAAAGCTGAACATTCTAGGCGGCGCCAACTGGAAAGTAGGCGGACAGGCTGTTTGCTGGTCTTTCGAAGTGCCGGAAGACGGGTTATATCAAATCGGGCTGCGTGTTAAGCAATCCTATGGCGATGGACTTCCTTCTCACAGAAAAATAGAGATAGACGGCAAAGTGCCCTTTGCCGAGCTAAACGCATATGCATTCGAATACAACCGAAACTGGTATATCGAAACTCTTTCTGATGATGAAGGAATACCTTATCTGTTCTATCTAACCGCCGGAAACGTACACACGATCACAATTACAGCACAGCAAGGATTTCAGGGCGAAGCGGCATCCGAGCTTGAAACGGTTGTTTCTGATTTATTAGAATTAACCCGTCAGATTCGACTGATCACCGGAAACGACCCGGATGTTAATTATGATTATCAGCTTCCACAAAAAATACCGCACCTAATTGAACAAATGGATGCAGCCTCCAAACAGTTGCAAGATATCAGCAATGAACTGCTTAACATTTCATCAGGAAATCCATCTGCAGTTAGTCAAATTCGAATGGTATCAGATCAACTTGAAAGCCTTATTTTACGCCCCGATACCATTGCTCGCCGACTGCAAGAATTAAGCGACTCATTATCTACGCTCAGCACATCATCTGCAAGTCTGCGAGAGCAGGCATTTGGTATTGATTATTTTCTTTTTGGCTCACCGGATCAAGTCTTTTCCGGCGGAACTTCTAATATATGGCAGAAACTATGGTTTTCTATTCAGGATTTTTTCCGTTCTTTCGTGTTGGATTATGACAACATCGGCAGTATTGGCGAATCCGAACAATACCCCACTATCACCGTTTGGGTAAGTCGGGGACAAGAATGGGCAGAAGTCATGAAACAACTGATTGATGATCAGTTTACACCCAAATACCATATTAATGTGCAAATGAATCTATTGCCGGCGTCTCAGCTGAACGCAGGTGCTGTCAGCGCTGTATTGCTGGCAGTATCCTCAGGAGATGCACCGGATGTAGCAACTAGTGTTGCTTATAATACACCCTCAGAATTTGCTTTTCGAAAAGCAGTGATAGATTTAAGCCAGTTTCCTGATTATCAGGAAATTTCCAAACGCTTCTTTTCCCAGATAACTGTTCCTTTTCAATATCAAGGTGGTGTATATGCGCTGCCTGAAACAATGAATTTCCGTGTTCTTTTTTATCGCAAGGATATTCTGCAATCCCTCGGTATTGGCATACCGAATACATGGAAAGAAATTTACAGCAGTGTTTTACCTATACTGACACAAAATGGAATGGAGTTTTATTATCCCAAGGATCCCAGTGTATTTTTATATCAAAACGGCGGTGATTATTATGACGAGGGTCAAACGCTTTCCGCCCTCGACACCAAAGAAGGATATCTGGGAATAAAAGAATATACTGATCTATTCACGGTTTACGGAGTACCGAATGTAGCCAATTTCTTTAACCGTTTCCGCAGCGGTGAAATGCCGATTGGCATAGAGTCCACAACTACTTATCTGCAGTTGCTTTCCGCAGCTCCCGAGCTGAATGGTAAATGGGGCGTAGCAATGCTTCCCGGACACGAGCAGGAAAATGGTAGTATTGATCGTTCAGCCGCAGGATTAGCTGGTGAAACAGCCGTTATTTTTTCTCAAAGTACCAAGCAACAGGAATCCTGGCAATTTTTGAAATGGTGGACTGACACACAGACACAATTGGATTTCGGACGTCAAGTAGAAGCTATTTTAGGAGTAGCAGCGCGTTGGAATTCTGCTAATATTGAAGCTTATCAAAAAACGCCTTGGAATCAATCAGATTTAGAAATCTTCCTTGAGCAAATGGAGTGGTTGAGAGATCCTCCCACCTTACCGGGCAGTTACATGACCTCCAGACATCTGGAGAATATGTGGAATAGAATTGTACTGCAGAAAGTGCTCGTCCGTGACTCTATTGAGCAAGCAGCCTATGATATCAACAAGGAATTGATTTCGAAGGCAAAAGAATTCTCTTGATTTTTCATGAACAAACGGCTGTGTTGCCGGAAAGGAGCCTGACTATGACAAGCAAAACCTCAAATACTGCCACACGATCCGGTTGGCAATGGCGATTCCGGCGGTTCGGGCATAAATACGGAACAGGACTAATGTTCTTTCTTCCCTTTTTTACTCTGTTTGCTTTGTTTATTATCGTACCTGTGATTATTTCGTTTGCCACCAGTCTTTGCCGTTATGATCTAATCAATGCTCCCAAATGGGCAGGTATCGACAACTATATCCATGTGTTTTTAGAGGATGATGTTTTCCTGACTGCACTTAAGAACACTTTGACAATAGCCATTATCAGTGGTCCGGCAGGATATCTTGCCTCTTTTTTAATGGCATGGTTTATTAATCAGGTTCGTTTTAAACGACTTTACTCGCTTGCATTTTATGCCCCTTCTATTTGCAGTGCCATTGCAATGTCGGCGGTTTGGCTTTATCTCTTTTCGGGAGACCGATATGGATTTATTAATAACTTCTTGATGCAAATCGGTGCTATAACAGAACCGGTCCAATGGAATACCGATATTCAAACGATATTGCCGGTTGTGATTCTGATTTCAGTTTGGATGAGCATGGGAAGCGGCTTTCTGGTATTTCTCGCAGGCTTTCAAAATATCCCCCGTTCTCTATATGAAGCAGCAAAGGTAGACGGTATTCGCAATCCGGTGCAGGAATTAATCTATATTACGCTCCCCGCTATGAAGCCGCAGCTCCTTTTTGGAGCGATCAATTCCATTATGGGTGCCTTCGCCGCGTTTGATGTACCGGTAGCTGTTTCCGGTATGCCAAGCCCCGGTTACGCCTCTCATACGCTGGTTGCACATTTATATGACTATGCTTTTATCCGTTTTGATATGGGAAACGCTTCTACGGTGGCGGTACTCTTGTTCACACTGACTTTTGTACTGCAGCGTATCTGCTTCAAAATTTTTGCAGAAAAAGAGTAACCCTGTCAGATGCAATGTCCTGTCGTTCACATTTTAAAAGCAAAAATCCTATTACTCTTCAGGAAAGGTGGGAATAGAGTCAGACTTTGTTCTGCTCATATATATGGAAAAAACACAACGGCACCGTCCGCTGCACTATATAAGATATCAACTAATACACTTTCGACACAAGCTATCTTTCGGTCGTATTTTGCTGAATATCTTTTTGCTTGCACTGGTAGCATTTACTGCACTACCGATTGTTTATGCAGTCTGCACTGCATTCAAGCCGCTTCATGAGCTGCTTGCCTATCCGCCTCGTTTCTTTGTCCGCAACCCGACCTTGTCAAATTTTGCCGATTTGTTTTTTGCTTTTGAAGGATCGGAGGTTCCTTTTTCCCGATATATATTTAACAGTTTGATTACAACAATTATTATTGTGATACTAAATGTTCTCTTTTCCAGTACCGGAGCTTACGGTCTGGTAAAGCATAAGGTTCCTTGCAGTAATCTGCTGTTCGGCATCATTGTTGCAGCTTTAATGTTCTCTACTCAAGTGACGCAAATCCCGACCTATATGTTGGTAAATAAAATGCATATGATAGACTCCTATCTGAGTTTGATTATCACTAAGATTGCAGTTGCTTATAACTTTTTTTTGATGAAACAGTTCTTGGAGCAATTTCCAAATGATCTTTTAGAGGCTGCACGATTAGATGGTGCCGGAGAGTGGAGAATTTTTTTCGGGATTGTTATGCCGTCTGTAAAACCGGCATGGTCCACTTTGGTTGTTTTTTCTTTTGTAAATAATTGGAATGATTATTTTACCCCTTTGATTTATACTCGTAGTCAAACGCTGAAAACTCTGCCGTTAGCATTGCAAAACATCGGTACCGGAGTTGCGGTGGCCGGAGCCATGGCAGCAGCAACCCTTGTTATGATTGTTCCAACCATTTTAGTTTTCACTCTTATGCAATCCAAAGTTATGGAAACGATGACCTATTCAGGAATTAAATCTTAAAAAGTATTCAGCGAAAGGAGGTAGGCTTACATGTTCAAAAAACTAATCATTCTTCTGCTGTTGCTTGGATTGCTGTCCTCTGGAATAACAGTCTTTGCTTATGTCGATACTGATTATGCGATTAACAGCAGCGGCGAAAAGCAAGACATTCCTGTTACCTACACTTGTAATCTGGTTTATCAGAATTTTGGAGAAAATGTAGGTTATTTGAATATGCCGGAAGATCTATTTCTGGATGACAAAGGCATTCTTTATATTGCTGATACAGGAAACAATCGTATCGTGCGATTTGATCCGATCACCGGAAAAGCATCACAAATCACCGGACCAGATGACAGTCCGCTCAACGCTCCCAAAGGAGTATACGTAGATGAACATGGAGATCTTTTTGTTGCGGACACCGGAAATCAACGTGTAGCGCATTTGGATTCTTTGGGCACATTAGTGGAAGAATTTACTAAACCAGAATCAGCTTTGTTGGATTCGGAGGAAGTTTTTGCTCCGGATAAAATTTACGTCAATGAGATGAACATGCTTTATGTAAAACAAGGAAAGCAGTTTATGATCATCAGCCCAACGAATGAATTTGAGGGCTATGCTGGCGCTCCCGAAGTGGGCTTTGACTTAACCCAGGTTTTAATCAATATCTTTGCCAGTGCTGCTCAGAAAAGCCGATTGGAAATCCGAGAACCTGCCCAATATTCTAATTTTCTAATAAAAGACGGACTAATCTATGCCAGTTCATTAGCGGAATCCGGACAACTTCGTAAAATCAGTGCAACTGATAAAAACAGTTATCCAGACAAAACGTACGGTGAAACAACTGTCTTGGATAACTCTGCTTCAACTGAAGGCGTTGCTGTCAAAAATCCACAGTTTGTAGACATCGCAGTAGATAACAACAATATTCTTTACACAGTAGATCAAAACAGTGGGCGTATTTATCAATATGACCAGGAAGGAAACTTGCTTGCGGTATTCGGCGGAACGGGCTCTCTCAAAGGTCGTTTTGAATCTCCTGTCAGCTTGGTAGTGGATGCCAATGGGCAAGTCTATGTGTTGGACAGTATTCAAAATGCTGTTCATCTGTTTGAGCCAACTGAATTTATCAAGCATGTACATGAAGCAATTACCTTATATTACGACGGTGACTATGAAAAAGCAGCAATAATATGGAAAAAAGTGCTGCTGACAGATGCAGAATATTACATGGCAAACAGCGGAATCGGCAACACCCTTTATAAAAACGAAAAATATAAGGAAGCTCTTTCTTATTTTCATACTGCAAATGATAAAAACGGCTATTCCAAGGCATATGGCCGTTGGCTGCAACAGATTGTGAAAACCAACTTTTTGTGGATTGTGCTTGGCTTGGTTGCCCTGTTAGCCGGAATTGGATTTCTGATATATCAGATGCGCCGGATATCAAATCACTTTCTGGAAAAATCTTACGGATTTTCATCCGATCAAAAGCATCGGAATAGCTACTAACAAATGCGTTTGATTTCAAATCCAGTGTTCCGAGAATAATAGCCTGAAATAAATCCTGCATTAATCAGAAAGATTTTGTGTTTCAAATTACAAGAATGTTATTTCAAGACGGGAGGAGTGTACGATGCCTTTCACAGCATATATGCTTCATTTGTTTCATCCAAAGGATAGTTTAACATTAATAAAGCGTCGGGAAGGAAAAAACTGGATTCACGCTGTGTTAATACTTTTGTTTGTAGTGATTGTAAGGGTTTTTTCAGTTTTATTCAGCAGTTATCTTTTCAGCAGCAATAAAGATGATATTAATTTATTGCTGGAAATAGCGCTTATGCTGATTCCCATTATTTCCTTCTCTATCACTTGTTATGCAGTTACTTCTATTCTTAGCGGTGAAGTTAAATTCAAAGATTTATTTACTGCTTTTTGTTTTTCATTAATTCCTTATGTAATTCTTACAATTCCTATTACCGCTTTAACTTGGATTCTTTCACTGGAATCCGGCGGCTTGTATACCGGCTTGAATATCATAAAATGGGCATGGGTTATTATCTTGGGTTTTCAGTCAGTCAAACAAATGAATGACTATGAATTTTCCAAAACCGTGGGAGTCATCCTGCTTTCTGTTTTAGCCATGTTGTTATTGTGGATCACCTTGTTTTTGATCGCTCTGTTCTGTGTCCAGTGGATACAATTTTTTCAAAGTATTTTTAATGAGTTTCGCATGTTGGCGTCTCGTTGAAAGTAGTCACTTATCATCATGGAGTTTGGTGATTGATTCCGGTGTGATGATACAAATAGATTACTGAAAACAAAACCGCTAACAAAGGAGGATTATACATATGCTTAAAAAAATCCTGGCATCGGTGCTATCTGTAATAATGATGCTTCATGGGATGACAGCATTGACTATCGGTTCTGAACAAACCGGAACACCTATAAAGAATTCATTTGCCGATTCAGAATCAACCGTGGAAAATGAAATTTTACTGTCTACGGATTTTTTAGACATCATATATCAAACAGACATTGCAGAATTGTTGATTCGCAACCGAAAAAATGGTCATACACTGTCATCCTCTGCTACTCATAACGGAATGAATTATGCAAGTGAGTATGTGGCGAAAGTTGTTGGCTCTTTGTTTTCAATTTCATACACCACCGAAGAATTTTCCGGTATTAGCGAAACATATCTGCTCAATATGGCATACACGGTACAAACTCAAAAAAATGCTGACAGCATTGAGCTTGCTTTTACCTTTCCTGAACTTGACATGGGATTTACTTTGAAACTGCGAGCCGCTGAAAATTACCTCGACATTACGCTGCCCCAAGACAGCATTTGGGAAAACGGAACTTTCTTTCTTTGCTCCGTTACCCCTTTACCTTTTCTTGCCGCCGGCCAGGATACTGATGATGGTTATGTTTTTTATCCTGATGGTTGCGGTGCTCTTTACCATTTCAAAAACTCCCCTATTGGAAAAGCATCCAGCACTACTTGGTCAATTTATTCTTCCGAAATCTCCGTATTGTCAGAAACAACGGTGAATACAGAGCGAGACTGGACTAAGTGTTCACTGCCGGTATTCGGAATCAAGCGGGGAAGCGATGCTTATCTGGGAATCGTTACTCAGGGAGAAGAAAATTCTACAATAACCCTATCTCCCAGTGGAAAATTGGTTAATTTAAGCAGAATAAGCTGTGATTTCCGTTATCGAAACAGTATGACTTATGCTAATGATGAAGGAGAACAAGTTGTTTCAGTGAATAAGCAACGTACGGATGGAGATCGTGCTGTACGGTATTATTTTCTAAGTGAAGAAAACGCTGATTACAGCGCCATGGCAGGAGCCTACCGTTCCTACTTACTGGAAAGTCGCCAATTAAAAAATGCTGTCAATACTGACAACATTCCGCTAAGCATAAACCTTTTTATGGGGATTGAACGGCAAGACACCTTGATAAAACAATTTTTAACTATGACCACATTTTCTCAGGCACAAACGATTGTTAAAAATTTGTATGATTCCGGTGTTATAGCTGTGGATATAAATTTGATCGGATGGAGTAAGGGTGGATTTGGGAAATATGCCAGTCATATGCCTGCTGACAGCCGATTAGGAGGAAATTCCGGCTTGCTTGCATTACAAAAAAGTATTAGTGAGAGCGGATACCGTCTTTTTGGTCAGGAAAATTATTTGAATGTACAAGGCGACAACATGCCTTCCGGATTCTCACTACGCAGGGACGGCATATATCTTGCAAATGGTAGTCTGTTGACTGATAAAAATGGGCAGCGATATCTTGCATCTTCACGATATGTTGCCGATACGCTGCTGCCAGCTTGTCTAAAAAAATATGAAAAAGTCCCCGAGTTTGGCATCCAGTTGGAGCAAATAGGATCCTGTGTTTATCAAAGCAGCGGTTCTTCTCCGGTTTCCAAAGGAGAAACAATAGACCATTGGCAAAAAGTCATTAATGAAATATCAGCTACCGGCCGACCGGTAGCCGCAACCGAAGGAAATGCCTATATTTTTAGTGGTGTAGATCGTCTATACGACATTCCTACAACTGATTCCGGTTATCTTTTTACTGATGAAAGTATTCCTTTTTTGCAGTTGGTTTTACATGGATATCTTCCCTATTCAGCTCAGCCCGGCAATCTTTCTAGCGATTTTACCTCTGAGAAACTCAAATGGATAGAATATGGCTGCATGCCTCATTTTGAAATAACCTGGGCAAAATCAAATGTTTTAAGTAAAACGGATTATCGTTTTCTGTTTACTTCACGTTATCAGGATTGGGCGAAACAAATTAATGAAATTTATCAAGAATTCAACGCTCGTCTTTCTTCTATTTGGAGCCAGGAGATGACTCATCATGAGAGACTGTCCTCTCAATTATATAAAACAACCTATGCAGATGGTACGAATGTTTATATAAATTACGGAACATCAGATGCTTCAGCAGATGGCTATATCGTTCCGGGAAAAGATTATCTATTGGTTTCGCCAACGAAATCTTAATCGCGTAATTTTTACGTTCCATTGTTTCTTTTTGCCTGCAAATATCAGTTACAGAGGAACGAATACAAAGGTGTGGTGATTTTTATGAAAGGCATCCATATCGGTATGCAGCGACGCAAAACCATTCAAGCGTTATTATTTATTAGTCCTTGGATTATTGGTTTTCTGTTGTTTTTTCTGTATCCGATTATCACTTCTTTACGTCTCAGTTTCGGAAAACTTACTAATATTGTCGGTCTTCAAACTACTTGGTCGGGTTTAGAAAATTATTTACGGGCATTTACTGTCGACGTTGAATTTATTCCTCTGTTTTTAAAACAAATTCAGACAACTTTTTTATACACTCCACTTATTACTGTTTTTAGTTTAATTCTTGCAATTTTACTAAATCAAAAAATAAAGTGTAAAGGTCTTTTTCGATGCGTTTTTTTCCTTCCTGTACTTTTAGGTTCCGGAGTCGTAATGATGGAACTGGAACAAACTGGCATGAATACACGTTCTGTGCTAGAAGCGGTCAATATTTTTCTTCCGTCAAATGTGATGAATTACCTAGGAGCCGGTTTGGAAACAGTTTTAAATTTTTTGTTTTATAATATCAGCAGCATTCTCTGGAAATGCGGTGTACAGGTCATCCTTTTCCTTGCCGGACTGCAAACAATTTCACCCTCCCTTTATGAATCTGCAAAATGTGATGCCGCTACTGGTTGGGAAATGTTTTGGTTTATTACATTGCCAATGATGGCTCCCATTATTTTACTAAATGTTATTTACACGTTAATCGATTCTTTTTCTGACGTCAATAATCAAGTAATGGCATACATTCTCCGAATGAAAACCGAGATGGATTACGCAGCGGCAATCGGTTGGATTTACTTTCTTTTTGTTTTTGTGGTAGTGATTTTGTTGTATGTTATTATCGGACGCAGAGTATATCAGGAGAAAGGAAGATAATGGCATGAATCAAATCACTGATATAAATAAAACCAGCAAAATGCTGAAGACCGGCATGCGAAAAGCAAGGATTGGTATCTCGCGCAGCCATATACTGACCTATTTTCTGCTAATATGTTTGTCTTTTCTGTTTCTCTATCCTTTTTTATTTTTATTAATTACTTCTGTAAAATCTCCTAAAGATTTACAGGATATCACAGTCAACTGGGTTCCAACTACACTCTATATAAAAAATTATGCCGTAGCTTATGAATATCTTTATTATTTCAAGTTTTTAAAAAATTCTCTGGTTGTTACTGTACTGTCTGTACTGGGAAATTTAATTTCCTCTTCTATGATCGCTTATGGATTTTCCCGTTATCATTTCCGTGGAAGGAATCTGCTTTTCATGCTGGTGATTTTAACAGTCATCATTCCAGTCCAAACAATTATTATTCCAATGAGTATTCAATACTCTAATCTAGGATGGGCAAATTCTTTGCTGCCACTAATTGTCCCAAACTTTTTCGGATTTGGTCTGAGAGGCGGACTATATGTATTCATCTTTCGTCAATTTTACATTGGTCTGCCCCTAGAATTAGAAGAAGCGGCGCAAATTGACGGATGCGGAGCAGCACGAACCTATCTTCGCATCATCCTACCAAATGCCAAGCCCGCAATTACTGTCAATCTGATTCTATCTATGGTGTGGCACTGGAATGATTATTATGAACCTATTTTTTATATCACTTCCTCTGATAAACGATTGCTACCGCAAGTTTTAACCAGTATTGTGCACAATATCAATAACAGTGCAGGTGCCGCGGAAATTGCAAACCAGGAAGTTGTTTTCACATTAGGCGTTTTAATGGCCGGCGCCGTGCTTGTACTCATGCCGATTGTTCTGGTTTTCTTGCTACTGCAAAAACAATTTATGGAGGGAGTAGAACGCACCGGTTTGGTAGGTTGATTTTATTCCAAATTTTTCTGATTGTTCATAAAACTGTCAAAGGATGGATTTCATCATGAAAAAAAGAATTTATTATTTTTCCGGTACACATTGGGACCGGGAATGGTATATTACCTTTCAGGAATTTCGGTTAAAACTGGTTCGATTAGTAGATAGCTTGTTGGAGCTGTTGGAAAGCGATCCAGATTTCGGTGTGTTTCATTTTGACGGACAAACCATTGTACTGGACGATTATCTCGAAATTCAACCGGAAAATCGCAGCCGTCTGGAAAAACAAATCCGCAGCGGCAGAATACTAATTGGACCGTGGTACTGTATGCCCGATGAGTTCTTGGTGTCTGGGGAGTCTATTATTCGCAATATGATTATCGGGCAGGAAATTTGCCACAGTTTCGGAACAACGCCGTGGAAGGTCGGATATGTTCCTGATATTTTCGGACATATCGCTCAGTTACCTCAAATTATGAAAGGATTCGGCATCGATTATTGTATGCTTGCACGAGGCATCGATGAAAATACTCCCACTTTTTTTCGCTGGCAGGCACCCTCTGGTGATGAAGTGATTACCTACCGTTTTCCACGAGAGGAAGGATATGGTTCCTTTTGCCTTCAGGTGACCGGAAGGATGACAGCAGGAATGGAGCGGACTTCAGATAGTGATGATTTTCGCTCTGCTGCGTTTACATATCTAAATCGTGAATTATCCAGAACCAATGCACAAGCAGTCGTAGCTGCCGATGCAATGGATCACGAGCCGCCTCATAGATACACTTCTGCTTATATTAAGAAAATCAAAGAGTTATATCCTGACTGCGAAGTTTATCACACCGACCTGCGACAAATGTTTGAAGAAGTCAAACCTTATTCAGCAGACTTCCCTCTTATTGCAGGAGAGTTGGCACATACATCCAAAGACGGCGGAATGCCCATGATTACTCACACCCTATCCAGCCGCATCTCTCTGAAGCAACGCAATAACCGTTGTGAAACACTATTGGAAAAGCAACTGGAACCGATATTGGTGTATGCACAAACAAAAGGCATTGCTTTTCCGGCCGGATTCAGAAAAACAGCTTGGAAGCATCTGTTGCAAAATCATCCCCATGATTCTATTTGCGGATGCTCCTGTGATACTGTACACCAAGATATGCAGTACCGATTCTCTCAAGCAGAAATGCTTGCCAAGGGCCTTTTAACGGAGATATGGGATAAGCTAGTCGGTAAAAGACATATTATTGAGGCAGAAGGCGGCTTTATCAATCTGTTTAATCCTTCTCCGACAAAAAGGCAAGAAGGTATAGAAATTACGCTTCCGTTTAAACCAAATTTTCCAAAATACAAAGAACCTTTTGGATATGAAGAAATAAACCGCTTCCGCATTTTTACCCAACAAGGAGAAGAAATTTATTACACCATCAAAAAGATGGAAACAAACAAGGTGTTTCTTTTGTATGGGGAAACCTGGGAAAAGGTGGATTATTATACAATTGTTTTGGAAACTGAGCTGCAACCGTTTGGTTTTACTGCTTTAAAGCTATTACCAGATGATCGGCCGGTTCGCTTTTTCGGAGAAGGCTTATATCATAACGGCAGATTGGAAAACAAGTATTTGTCTGTTGATATCAATTCAGATGGAACAATCAATCTTTTTGATAAAAGCACCAATCGTCGATATGAAAAGCTGCTTGAATTATGGGATGATACCGAAATCGGAGACGGATGGAACAGTGTTCGTCCCAAAGTTGCTTCGGTAATCACTTCCGGCACGTTGAAAGGGATTGAAGTGTTGACAAATTCACCCTATTTCGCAGAAATTTGTCTACATCGAGAATATGTCATTCCGCAAAATATTCTTCATACAAACAGCAGCTTTGAACGCAATACAACCGCCGTATCCCTTCCAATCGATATAAAGTTATCGATTAGTTCAAATAGCCAATCCGTAAACGTCTGCATGAACATAGAAAACAAAGCTTGCGATCATCGGCTTCGCTTGATTCTTCCGACCGGATGCATAGGAAATAATTATCAAGTCAACCAGTCCTTTACTTTTTTGAATCGAACCGTAAAGTTAAATAAAAAGACAGAAAACTGGATTGAAGCAGAGCGTATGGAAAAAAACATGCGTGGAGTTGCTTTCAAAAAAGATTCAGACGGTATCGGGCTTGCTTTTGTCGGGAAATATGGATTTTATGAATGTGCGGCGGAAAATGATAATATTATTGTTACATTATTTCGCAGTTTCGGCAAGGTATATTATGATGATAATCTTGTTGATTCTCAAGAGCAAGGCATCCATAGTTTTGTTTTTTCTCTTGTTCCTCTCTCGGCAAATATAGATGCTGTTTATCTGCAACAAAAACAGGATTTATTGCAGACAGAAATTTTCTCTGTCTGTAATAACCAACCAATGTCAGATTCTTTGCTACATGTTCGTGGAGCCATTTGCATCAGTGCAATAAAACCGGCAGAAAATGACAGCAATTCTATCATTCTCCGTGTTTTTAACCCATCTGAGACATCTGCCAATGCACAGATTCAAATAGATTTACCAATTCAATCGGTGGTATATTGCGATCTATTGGAGAACGTTCAGTCTAATTGTCCGCTTACTGATAATCATGCAATATTCCTGACGTTGGGTCCCGGTCAAATTCAAACTCTTAAAATTCAACTATCGTAAAAAACACAAGAATGAGGGATTGTATGTTTATTTCATCTGAACAAAATCAAATTTTTCACTTACCTATAATCAGACAGCCTGATTTTATATATGTCGAAACCGAAAACAAAACATTTGCATTGAACTCTGCGCCAGAAGAATTTCGATTGCAGGATGTCACAGTATTTTGCCAGGAACAGAAAAACGGTCTCACGATTTCACTTCAGGCGGAGCAATCGTTAGTTCGATTCGTAACCTTAAGATGGTGCATGACCATTCCCCAAAAAACTCGTATTATGGGAGATGCTTTAGAACGAAGCTATGGTGACTTAGAATGGAGAGGGATGGTGCCGGAACGCTATTTTCCATGGTATTTCCTGATAACCAATGGTTTTCACACGATAGGATGTGGGGTAAAAACCGCACCAAGCGCTCTGTGTTATTGGCAAGCAGATGACTCCGGGGTCACATTATGTTTGGATGTACGTAATGGAGACATGGGGGTTTTCCTCAACGGAAGGTGCCTAGAAGCTGCGGAAATTGTGATGGAAGAATGCGATGAAATACGACCATACGAAGCAGCTGTCAGATTATGTAAAAAGATGTGCAAAAACTCTCTTTTACCTGCCAAGCCGGTATACGGTATCAATGATTGGTACTATGCCTATGGAACGAGTTCTCGAGAAAGTATCCTGCGTGATACAAAATTGTTGATGTCACTGTCTCCAAATGATGGAAATCCGCCTTATGCGGTAATCGATGATGGCTGGCAACAAACCTATGCGCCAGGAATGGATAACGACGGTGGGCCATGGTCAGAAGCAAATGAGCGATTTTTAGACATGAAAACGCTGGCTCAGGATATCAAAAAACTGGGAGCAATTCCTGGCATATGGTTTCGTCCTCTTTTGCATCAAAAACAAGATCTGCCAAAAGAAATGTACCTGAAAAATCGCAGTGGGAGATTAGATATATCCAATCCAAAAGTATTAACTCAAATTGCCAAAGATGTACACCGTTTCAATGACTGGGGTTATCGGTTGATTAAATACGATTTTACCACATATGATATTTTTGGAAAATGGGGCTTTCATCTTGCCCCCAAATCATCATTAAACGGTCTTCGATTTCAAGATAACACCAAAACCAATGCTGAACTGATTCGTAAACTTTATGAAACCATTTATCATGCCGCTACTCCAGATACTATTATTCTTGGCTGTAACTGCATTGGTCATTTAGGAGTTGGTACCATGCATGTTTACCGCACCGGCGATGATACCAGCGGAAAAAACTGGGAGCGCACCAGAAAAATGGGAGTAAATACGCTGGCTTTTCGCTTGCCACAACATAATATCTTTTATGCGGTAGACGCTGACTGTATTGGTATGACTGGAAACATTCCGTGGGATTTGAACAAAGAGTGGCTTCGTTTATTGCAGAACAGCGGAACTCCTCTTTTTGTGTCAGCTGATTCTAATACAATTACCATTGAACAACAGGAAGATTTACGTGCCGCTTATCAACAGGCATCTAAGCAAACAAATTCATTGGAGCCAATAGATTGGCTTCATACCACCTGCCCGACAAAATGGATGGTCAACGGTATTATAACCCAATTTCATTGGTTTGAAAACACAGGTCTTTCCATTACGTCCCCGTGTGAATAATTTTTATCAATTACGAGAGCCCGCTACACATCCCAATACTTAAAGCATTCTTGACAATTTAATCTCTTGTTTTTCTCTGCTTAAGTTAGATTCTAACAAAAAACAATTTTTTGAAAGTGTAATCATTATAAGTAAAACAGTTATTAATATCCACTGATCCCATTTTCCCCTCATTAATAATAGGCAGCGGTTTGTCTTTTAGGCAAACCGCTGCTTGCATTCTATGCTTTAGCAAGAAACAACCACCGACATAGTCGATGGTTGTTTTCATAATGAGAATTGACTCACAAGTCGTAGTAGACTTATGAGTCAATCATTTTGGTGCGAAGGATGGGACTTGAACCCACACATCATTGCTGACACTAGAACCTGAATTTCATAAGGGGCTGTGCCGAGGGGTCCCTCTGAGTCCCTTGCAGTCCCATGTGAAACCCTTTATTTATGCGGGCTTTTGACCAAAATAGCAACAAAACCACCAACCGTGCGGTCCGCACGGTTTTTCTCGTTTTACGGATATTAGTTAGAAATTTTTTAGAACGATAGAAACTTCAAATTAAACATTTAGTTCATAAGTATATAATGATAAATCAGTTATACTACATTAGCAATAAAAACGATGCAACTTGAAACCATTTAATAAATGGGTGTTCCCGAAATCCAACTATTCCGAACATCTATAACACAGATTATATTGTTATAATTATTAAAATAATTCTAACTTTTAATCTTTCTTAGTTCGTTGAAAAAGACCTTTCCATTCGTTTTCTCCAACATTACCATTAGCCCATAATGCAGTTATAGAATATGTAGGTATGTTATTATAAAAAACTACCGCTTGTTGAGCATCATTATAACCTAGGGCTGCACTTTCAACACGTTCCTGACTCCATCGCTCTTTGTAATTACCATCAGGTAATTTCTTCGTTGAATTAAGGATTTGTACTCCGATGTCGTATAGATACTTTCTCACCACATTCTTTTGTTGTTCTGTGTGAAAAACATTTGTATCCTTATCAAAAAGTTTTTTTGATAAATCGTGGTTATAATAAATATCGACTTTGTTTATGCCCAGTTTTTCTAACTCTTCAATTATATATTTTTTTGCTGAACTATTAAAACATAGATACGCTAAAGCTATGTTAGAATTTTTGAGTCGCATTTTATTTTCTTCATTCAATTCATTAACATGATGCTCTTTAGTAGTTCTTTGTTCAGCTGGAATTCCCATCAATTCTTGAAAAATCGATATAACCTGCTTCCCTGAATATGCACCATCGTCAAAGAAACATATGCAATCATTTTCATTTGCTGTTTCTAATGCTGATTCAACATCCTTTTCGAAAGACAAGGCATTTTTTTGTTGAACATCATTAAAGAAATAAAGCCAATGATTTGCACTATCAAACAAACCTCCAATGAAAACGAAGTGTTTTCTCTCACATGAGATTTGTTCCATACTTTTTCCAAGTAATGAGGATAGTTGCTCAACAAATGATTCACGATCAAGATAGTAAGCATTAACTATAATTTGCAGTACACCGTTGAGTAGTAATTTAATATCTTCATATTTAATTTGTAGTTTAAGAAACTGACGAAGATATTTCAACAAATCTTCTTTTGTAACACTGCAATTATTACATCCCATAAAAGAGCGAAATTTCTCAAGAGCTTTAGAAAATAAAACTTTATCATACACTTTATCTAATAAAAAATCGTCATTTAAAACAAATAAAACATTTTGATAAAAATCTTTTTCAAGAAGAGTCACTCTCATCCTATTCAATAAAGAAGGTGTTAATTTAGAACAAATAGATGCTTCACTCTTCAATCCGTGTATTTCAAATTCTGTAAGAACTTTTTCTAAAGCTAAATAAACAGGCATACGCTCACTGCAATCCGTAACCAGATAAAATTGTTCCTGTTTGGATTTTTTTCCAGCTTCAATAGTATCTTGCTTCATTAACTTAGAAGACCAAATACAATATCCGTCCCCACGTTCTACAGGAACCGAAGACATCGCATCATATTTTGAAGAGACAAACATAAATAGTGGTTCTTCTTTTGGAATGTACTCAATAAGTTTACATACATTAAAGTATTCTTCTTTTAGTCTTTCGCAAAATTTGTTGCAATCGCTAGATAAAGGATCTCTAACGACAACATTTAAAAAATCTTCTTTTGCCGCTTTTGAAGCGCAAATAATATCTTGAGAAAAAGCAGCTACTCGTTTAAATAAATTTCGATTCCGTATACATTTCAAAAAATTTGTAATGTATTGCACTTTCGGATTTTCTCTTTCCTCTTCAGTTAATAACGCAAACTTCCAAAGTTCGTTGAAAGAATCATCCGTTAATTGTAATATGTCTCTAAAGCTTATAGTGTTAGATTGTTTTATGGAATAAATCTTATTAAGAGCTTGTCTAAACATAGCTTCGGCGGTTAGAACTTTATGGTGGTAATAAACACTTTCGTACATACTTGCACGAGCATTTGATAATTGAAAAAACACATTTCTGGCAGAATTTTTAATAGCCATGACCTTTAAAGGAACCGCGGTAGATGTATTATCATCCCAAATTTCAGATGGTTCAATACTTTCGATATTAACAACATCTAATTTTCTAATTATTCTTGCCATATCGACAGCAATTGGCACTTTGGTACATTCAGAATCACGCAACAAATAATCGAATTTATCTGCATCAATTGCGCTATTTATAATAGTAGAATAAGGCAATAAGTATTTATTTATAGGTGTTCCAATGATTAAACATGAAATAAACTCTGCAAGCTGTTCATAATGTGCTCTTTCTGTCAACCTGGATTTTTTAAAATGAGGAGAAATTAATTCAAAAAGTTTGATTGTTGCTGGCGAATTGACAATCATTACACTGATTAATTCGTGCAATGAAACTTCAGTAGAAGTTTTTTCGCAAAAATAGGTTCTTGCTCGCGTTATTTCCTTATACAGCGGAAAAGAACGGTCATATGAAAAAAACACTTCGCTTACGTGGCTATAAAACATATGGCCTGTATCGTGAAATATAGCAGATAATCTTACAATCTCTTCTGGATCATAAATCCTAAATTCATCAAATTCACTACCGTTTAAGATATTCCTTACTTTTTCAGTAACAACTTTAGACATCCTACTTGCAACTTCTGTTACGCCTATTGTATGGCTAAAGCGAGAACTATCTGCATTGCAATAAACTGTGCTTGCAAGACCTAATTGTCTAATTCTTCTAAGTCTTTGCAGCAACGGAGAGTCTAATATACACATTTCGGTAGCACTAAAATCAATTGTTCCCCACACAAAATCGAAAATATCCTTGTCCATATAATGAAAACCTTCTTTGGATAAGCTCTCATTATATTCGGACAAGGATATATCTGTAAATAATTGTACTTCTTCAAATAATTTTTTACATTCATTAGAATTTAGAATGTCGCGTATTCTCATATACATCCACCTGCTTGATCAATACTTCTCTGTCGCTATTTTCGCTCCTTGACAAAATTCATCAGTGCATTTTTTGACAAAATCATTTTTTATGCCCGATCTGTTTTTTTTCAGAATATATAAAGCATCTTCTTCTGACAAATTAAGCACGCTAGTCACATATTCCGGGTTGATAAATGATAAATAGGAACCGTTTTCTGCAGACATAGCATCTCTAAATCTCTTGTACACACACTCAAAAGGGTTTTTTATGAACAACATTGATACTTCATTTGCAACGTCGCCCAAGCTTGCTCTATTTTTTTGAAAATAATTACTCATATATTCTACGCCTAAGTAGAACTCATCACTATCAAACGGAATGCGCTCAATTCCGCGAATTTTCAAATTAGCAATAAATTCATCAATAAAAGCGATTTCAGTATTAAAAAGCATCACAATTTCCTTCCCTCGGCAGGATTTTACACCAATAGTTACCTACTGTCTTTGGTACTGAGTAAACATTGAGTTCACACAAAGTAACGTGTATTTATCATACACATTATATAGTATATATCTTTTTTATAATAAATGCAAGTCCATTTTATAAAAATATCGAAATCATAATTTTGACAACGTCTAAAACGGATACGCCCTAAGTTTTATATTTCAAGGCTATTTGAAGCATTTGTAAAAGATAACCATTTATTTGTTGTATTATTCATACATAAATAGCATTTCATTAGAGCGTTTGATTTTTAAAGACATAGTAATTATAATCACTATTTGCTATAAAGTAGAATCAAATACATTTAAAACTGTTTTAGCGACCAAATTAAAAAAACAAAAATTAAGTTTTTGTCCCAAAACTATTGACTTTTGTCCCTGCGTGTGTATAATATATAAAGGACGGAGGTTTTAATATGAAAAAGAAAAATATAATTAATTTAATTAAATATTACTCCGAGGAGAATGATGCAGGATTTAGAAATGAAGCTTACGAAATCGCTAGAGATTTTGATGAATCTGGAGATTATCAATTAGCTGAATATATTATGGCTCTAATGTCTAACGCCAATACTTTTGTTCCTCAAATTCAAGACAATGAATCTACTTTTTTTGAGAAAATGAACGAATCGCACGAAACGTTACCTTTGCCCGAAAGTATTCAAAATGACATTATGGGTATAATCAACGCAATTGGTCACAATGCAGGGGTAAATAAATTTTTATTCCAAGGTGCTCCAGGCACTGGTAAAACTGAAACTGTTAAACAGATGGCACGAATTTTAGACCGAGAAATATTTATGGTTAATTTTTCAGCGGTTATTGATAGTAAATTGGGTCAAACCCAGAAAAATATAACCGAGCTATTTCGTGAAATCAATAGCATGCCATATCCTGAAAAAGTTATAATATTGTTTGATGAAATAGATGCTATTGCATTAGATAGAACAAATTCTAATGATTTGCGTGAAATGGGAAGGGCTACTACAACAGTCCTAAAAGGTCTTGATAATCTTAGCGAGAGAGCAGTACTAATTGCCACAACAAACCTATATAAGCATTTTGACAAGGCGATAAGCAGGCGATTTGATGCAGTAGTTGATTTCGATCGCTATACTTTGGATGATTTGGTAGAGATTGCAGAAAGAATTACTGAAGCTATGCTTTCAAAGTTTAAGTTTGCAAGAAGCAATGTTAAATTGTTGAGAAAAATCGTAAGAATAATGAATCCAATATTGATGCCGGGTGAACTAAAAAACATTATAAGAACTTCGTTAGCATTTAGCGATTCAAATAATCCGTATGATTATTTAAGACGAATATATACTTCTCTTACTGACAAAGATGGTGTAGATTTTAAAGAATTACAAAACGAAGGGTTCACAATCAGGGAAATCGAACTTATCTCAGGAGTTTCGAAAAGTCGGGTCGCACGAGAATTAAAGGAGGATAATTGATGAATAGTGTCTTACATCTAAAAGGCCAATTTGACTATCAGCCTAATCAAAACAAGCCTGGGCCCAAAAATCTTCCTGTGCGAGCAGAGGTTAAGGTTGAGCATTTAAAGGACCTAAAAGTTCAGTTGGAGCGTATTTTGCTCAAATGGCAGCAGGATGCCCGATTAGGTGGAGCACTTGTGAGTGTTCATTATATAGATGTAGTGGCTAAAAGCAATCGAATAGTGTCTCTTCTTTCTTATAAAAGTTTCAAATCTAATGATTCAATAAGGGGCTCTAAGTTCGATACAAGTGACGGAAAGCATAAGCATGTTTTCACTCATTTTGTTGCACTAATGATAATTGAGGATTCAATAAAAAAACTCAATGAATGCATAATCGTTTTAGAAAAAGGTTATCAGGGGAAAATTACCCATGATGATATTGCTCTAATAAATAATAAGATAAAGGACTACAATTATTCCCACATAATCGCTAAGACTTCCTTTATTCAGGTGATAATTGACTCGCATTTTGTGGAGCGTTTTGATGTTGATGAATGTCAACCCAAGGATCTTGTGGATAAAAGCATTGTCACTTTGTATGGTACTGGAATCAAAACATCTGATTTGTTGCGAAAATTAGGTATTACTGTATTATCGTCAGATGTAGAACTATTAAACGAAAACACAGTAAGATTAAGTCCCGAGAAAATGCAACAGTTGTGTGATACTGCTCCTTATCTTGTCGCTATGCAAGTAAAAGATATGGCAGAGATCGCTCCATTAAGTTTCGCAGAAGAAATCGAAGATGATGGAATGGCAAAATTGCCACCTCCTAAAAATGAACCTGTTGTCGGCGTTATTGACACACCTTTTTATAAAAATGTTTATTTCGGGGACTGGGTTGAGTATGTGCCTGAAATCGACGAAAGCATTCCTGTGGATACAAGTGATTGTAAGCACGGAACCGCTATATCCTCTATAATTGTAGACGGTCCATCAATAAACCCAAGTTTGGAGGATGGTTGCGGTAATTTTAGAGTACGTCATTTTGGTGTGGCAACGGGTGGCAAATTTAGCTCATTTACTATTCTAAAGAAGATAAGAGAAATTGTTTCTAAAAACACCGACATTAAAGTGTGGAATCTTTCTTTAGGTTCAATTTTGCAAATAGAAGATAACTTTATATCCCCTGAGGCAGCGGAGCTAGACCGTATTCAAAGTGAATATGATGTGCTCTTTGTTGTGGCCGGTACAAATAAGCCTAACAATTGGACTGGAGGTACCATGAAAATTGGTGCTCCTGCCGATTCGTTAAACTCTTTGGTTGTTAACGCGGTGGACTTTAAGAACAAACCTGCTTCGTATCATAGGGTTGGTCCTGTTCTCTCGTTCTTCCATAAACCCGATGTTAGCTACTATGGAGGAGATGGCCTTGAACGTATAAGAGTGTGCACACCATTCGGTGAAGATTTTTCGTCGGGAACATCTCTTGCAGCGCCTTGGATCACAAGAAAAGTTGCGTATCTTATACATAATATGGGTTTAAGTAGAGAAGTTGCTAAAGCTTTAATTATAGATTCTGCCGCCGGGTGGAATCGTAAGGATGATAGTACACACTCCATAGGCTACGGTGTAGTTCCGATAAAAATCGAAAACATTATTAAATCTGCGGACGATGAAATTCGTTTTATTATGACAGGTTCAACCGATTCTTACGAAACGTACACCTATAGAATCCCCGTTCCCTTATCAAATGATAAATACCCTTTCTTTGCTCGAGCTACATTGGCATATTTTCCAAATGCCTCGAGAGACCAGGGCGTCGATTACACCGACACTGAGATGGATATACATTTTGGTAGGGTTAAGGAAAAGAAGAATGGTAAGATAGGTATCGAACCCATTAACAATAATCGTCAAGGTGATGATGGACATCCCATCTACGAAGGCACGGCACGTGACCTGTATAGGAAGTGGGATAACATTAAGCATATAAGTGAAACCATAAAGAAAGGTGCTAGGCCCAGAATCAAGTATGGTGATGGTAGTTGGGGCTTAAGTATTAAAACCAAAGAACGTCTAAAATCCACAAGGGATCGTAGCACGCCGTTTGGGGTAGTGGTGACACTTAAAGAAATGAATGGTGTGAACCGAATTGACGATTTCATTAAGCATTGTATCTTCAAGGGTTGGATTGTTAACAGAATTGATGTTGACAATAGAGTTGATGTATATCAGAAAGCTGAAGAAGAAATTACATTCGAATAAACTAGCAGCACTATAAATCATATAGCATAGAACAAAAGAAAAAGCCTGCTGAGTTAGCGGCTCAACAGACTTTTCGGAAACAATAATGTGATATTATTATTTCGTTTGGTTTGAGTATTATATCACAAGTGCACCTTCGCGTCAAGGTTTCCGGTAATTTTTGCAGAAAGGAAGTGAAATTTACAGCAAATGCTCTTTTGATTTATGTTTATATAAATATTAAAATTAAGGAGTATTGTATGTATAATCACTACTATGTAAACAAGTTAACTACAGGAAATCCGCATTACAACCATGAGGTTCATAAAGAATCTTGCATTTATTTACCCTCACCATTAAATCGTGAGTACTTAGGATATTTTTCTTCTTGCAAGGAAGCGATTTCAAAAGCTAAGGAAAAATATACTAATGTGGATGGTTGTGCGGTTTGTTGTCCTGAATGTCACAAAGAGTAACCGGAGGTATATTATGGGTAAAAATCAACACGTTACACATCGTCATGATGGAAATTGGCAGGTTAAGGGCGCCGGCAATTCTAAAGCAACTGTTATAACTTCGACTCAAAAAGAAGCTATTAAGATTGCTACCAATATTGCTCGCAATCAAAAATCCGAATTGGTAGTTCATGGCCTTGACGGCCGAATTCGAGAAAAGAGCTCTTACGGAAATGACCCTTTTCCACCTAAAGGTTAACAGAATTTGGGCAGCCACTTTTGTGGCTGCCTTTTTTGATTATGAAATTTTGTATAAATTCAACTAGCTCTGCAATCCTCATACTTCTCTGATTGCAAGCGGAACATTTCGGCGTATTTTCCATCTGCCTCCAAAAGTTCTGCGTGTGACCCTTCTTCAATAAGTCGGCCATCCGAAAACATATATATCTTATCAGCGATACGAGTAGTAGACAATCTGTGAGAAATAAACACCACCGTCTTGTCGTTTGTGTGCTTTAAAATCGATTGATTAAGATTATACTCAGCCATCGGGTCAAGTGCGCTGGACGGTTCATCCATAATAATTATGGGGTACTCATTAGCAAAAACACGTGCAATAGCTATCTTTTGTGATTCGCCGCCGGAAAGGTTGGTACCCTCATCATTAAACTCTCGTGTGAGGTGTGTATTGATACCGTCCTTCAAGGTTTTAAGTTTGTCGGTGAAGTCTGCCTTTTCTAAAGCATCTATAACCGTACCGTAGTCGGTCGTTTCATCGTACTTTCCGTTCATAACATTCATAGCAACCGATGTTGCGAATATTTTATAATCTTGGAAAACAGTTCCTATCATTTTGCGGTAACACACAGGGTCGTATTCCTTTATGTTGATACCGTTATAAAGTATTTCGCCCTCGGTTGGGTCGTACAGACGCATCATCAACTTAATGAGTGTGGTTTTGCCTGCTCCGTTATAACCAACTATAGCTATTTTTTCACCGGCAGTCAGTTTGAACGAAATATTTTTTAAAGCATGCTTCCCCTTTTCATCTTCGGTTGGTGCCTTATAGTCTTCATCGTGAAATTTATACTTAGGATGTGAAGCAAATTCATAGGAAAAACTGACGTTTTTAAACTCAAGACTTTTGAACGGCGGTATTTCTTTTATTCCGTCTTTTATCTCAGGGGTGAAACGCAAAAATTCACGATACTTTTCTATATACAAAGAATGCTTGGGGTAATTAGTTATTCTTTCTATAAGGTTGGAAAACATCCAACGTATACTCCAAACTATATTTACCGTAGCCGCAAAACCACCTACCGCCAACGTTCCGTTGCCAAGCTGAAGCACCATATACAAAAGAACCGCAAAAAAGGTCAGCGTTGACATCGCATTCCAACCAAGTCCATAAAAAAGATAATATTTCTTACCGTATTTAACATCAAGTTCTATTATCTTTTCGTTATTTTGGTCGTATTCTTTCATCAGCAGTTCATCTGCCCTGCTGATGCGCAACTCTTTTGAATAATCGCTCAGGTGATAAACACGGTTAATATAATTCTTTTTGCGCCACAAGGGATTAGATTCCTTGTTGTGTCTGAAACTAACTTTATTACCTATCAAATTACATATAACTGTGATGCCCGAAGAAACAAACAACATCAAAGCTATTATGGGGTCGACTGTTAACAGCAGACCAAAAAGAGAGGAGGATGCTACTATTCGGTTTATCAGTTTTCCGGTATCTTCCATTACATCAATGGCACGCTTATCCGATTCGTTCATTGCCCAAACGAAATCGTTGTAAAACTCAGGATCATCAAAGCAGGCCAAATCAAGAGTCTGAGCTTTGCTGAATAGTTCCGCATGCATTTTAAGGTGTAGCTTTTGCCTCATCAACGGATTGTGTATAAGCCAATACCATTTATCAAAGGCGTACGCCAGTAAATAAAAAGTCGCCATTATGGCAATAATTTTCAAAGCATATGCAAAATCCGAACCGTTACTTACAGCATTCAACAGATTAAAACTGAATATAGCAGAGGCAGAATTTATCATACCCCATACAAGACCCTCTACAACCATCCACACAAAATAGTCGGGTGTGAATTTTGCTACCTTGCCCAAAATAAACAGATTGTTTTTGAGTATTGATGAAAATTTCTGTCGATTCTTCTTAGGCATTTGCTGTCACCTCGTTTCCAAGATAGTTTTCCGCTTGTCGACGGAACATGGCAGCATACTTGCCGTTTTTGTGTAGTAATTCGTTATGTGTGCCAATTTCGGCAATCGTACCGTTATCCATAAGTATTACTCTGTCAGCAAGCACTGCCGAGGAAAGTCTATGCGAAATAAAAATTACACTTCTTCCTTCTGTTGCCTTCATCATATTTTCGAACATCGTATACTCGGCAATAGGATCCAAGGCGCTTGACGGCTCATCAAGAATTACAAATGGTGTGGAATCGGCAAAAACTCTGGCAAGAGACAGCTTTTGTTGTTCTCCAATAGAAAGATTAACGCCCTTATCATCAAACTCCCTTGTCAAAATTGAGTCAAGTCCGTTTTCAAGCCCGGATAACTTATCATAAATACCGCTTTCACGCAGAGCATTTTCAACCAGTTGTTCATCACCGTCGGTAAGCGGTCTTAATAATACGTTTTCACGAACACTCAAAGATAGCATTTTAAAATCCTGAAACACCGTACTGAACGACTGACGGTATCCGCCAACATGGTAGTTTTTAATGTTTTCGCCGTTAAGTTCAATTTCACCGCTTGAAGGGTCATAAAGTCTCAGTAGCAGTTTTACAAGCGTGGTTTTACCCGAGCCGTTACTGCCGACAAGAGCTATTCTTTCGCCTTTATGTAACGTGAAGGTTATATTCTTTAATGTATCTGTCTCAGAACCTTCATATTTAAAGCATAGGTTTTTAACCTCTAAATCCCCACCGTAAGAGGGCATTGCTTTATCGCCATCAAGTATTGCCGGTGTATAATCAAGAAAGTATCTTACGTCCTCCAAAAACAATGCATGCTCACCAAACTCTGCAAAGTTCTGCACAAGATTGTTAAGACAATAGGAAATCGTACCGATTGAGCTTAGTACGACAATACAGTCGCCTACCTGCATACCACCGGCTTCGGGACCAATACACATAGTGCTCCACACTGCGTAAAGCGTTGCACCCAAAACAGTTACAACCTCAAGCCCAATCTTTTGTACATATCCTAATATAGCCTTTTTAACACCATATTTTTTCACTAACGCTTTGTAATCAGCGAATGTGTCTCCAAGCGCACTCAGCATTTCAGAATACATACCGCCTATACGCATTTCCTTAGCATATTCGCCTAAGTAAAAGGTTCTTTTGACATAATCTGCACGGCGATTTATAGGTTTCACCGCCGCTTGATGATCGTGTGTCGCTATATTTTCCATGCGTTTAAAAAAGCCCAACAATAACGGAAACAATCCAAACACGATAAGCCACGGATCGATAACAAATAAAAGCAATGAATTGGCAAACAAACTTATAAATCTGTCTATGAGCATGTCGAACGACCTCATAACCTTGATCGTACGGTCATACGCCTCATCCATAGCTCTCACGTATTTGTCATAAAACGATGGTGTTTCATAGCAGGCGAGTTCTACTTTGGCCGCCTGTCGGAATAGCATTTTTTCAATATTTGCGGCAATTTTTCTTTGCTTGGGCGGCGACATTACATTCCAAAACCATTGCAATGCCTGATATACAACAATGCAAGTGATTCCAATAAATGCAACATAGGTTACAAGACTGCCAATGTCTTCTCCGCTTTGTACACCATTGACCACTTTTCTCAAAAGATAGGTTTCAGACAAAAATCCCAGAACAGCGTATATAACTGATGAACCAAGATACACGATAAGATAACTGGGTGAGCCTTCCCATATTGCTTTTAATGCAAACAAATTGTTTGCGGTGGTTCTTTTAAACCCAAGCTTTTTCTTTTCCTTTTTCTTCATTTTTTCCTCCAAAAACCAACATACATATATCTAAAAACAAAGAATCCTGTTATTTGATAATTACATCCCTTCACCTTATATGTTACTTTCACTATATCATGCGAAATATTTATTGTCAATCTGTTTCGTATATATTGACTAAAAATTTCGAATGTGTTAGAATATAATAAAATTAGTTGGAATAAATTATTCGATAGCTATTGAAGGGAGAGTAAAAATGCCTAACGTCACAATAAGCACACAGTATTCCGAACGTGAAGAGTTTGTATATTGCTTCACGCTTATGTCGGATGTTTACCAAAGCAACGGTTACTATCAAAATGATCAATTACCCAAGTTAATTGCAGATATCCAAAAAGATCTAAAATCAGAACTAAAAGATTTTTCTTATTTAATGCCTTTGTTTTGTCATAAATCATACAAACTCTCACTATTTAGTAATTGTCGTAGGTTGTTTATACCCGAATCTGAGGACCTCGTTTTGTCTACCGAAGAGCTCATATCAAGAGTTTTGACCGATGACCCTGACGAATTGACTGCACGAGTATTTATGACAGCAGATAATAATGCCAACGATATTTTATTCTATCGCAAGCTCATTGCCGAAAGTTTGGATGCTGTGAAGCATTGTCTTGAAATGGATATTGATGAAGAACTTCGCATGGTTTTATTATCTATGTTGGTTGACCGTAAGGAGTACCACACGAAGATGACTGACTTTGCCTTTAAAACGCTTAATACTCTCCGTTGCATTTTCGGCTCACGTAATTATGCTATTAAAAAAGCTCGTTCAGTATTTAATAATGATGATAAGATAATCGAAACTCTGCTTGAAGCCGATTATATAAATAACAATGATACCGTTGTTATTACACCTATATTGCTTAATCCTGGGGTTATATATTTCAACAACACAGGCGGTATAAAATATTTCAAATTAGGCGTTGACTATGAGCAAGCGGCCAATATAGCTATCGGTTCACTGCCAATGCTTGAACTTGAGACCATAGGAAAGATATTTGGCGATCCTACGCGTTGCGAAATTATCAGAATACTCAAAACCAACGGCAGTTACCTCACCGACCTTGCCAGACGGCTTAATATTCCGACCAATTCACTTCATTACCATATCCAGACACTAAGCGATGCAGGTGTTATAAAGGGTAGTTATAGAGGAAAACGGTTTGTATATGATCTAAACCCTCAATTTTTCAAATCGGCAAGCAATACACTAATTGACTTCACTCACTAGATTTAAAATGCACATAACAAAATAAGTACTTCGACAAGCTTGCAAATGTGAGCACGTAAAGTCAGGAATTACACCGTGCTTGACGCTATAATGTAATCACACAGAAAGGAGGGATATTATGGATTGGATTACCGGAATACAGAACGCTATCAATTATATCGAGGAGCATTTAACCGAAGAAATCGATTATGAAGAGGTTGCCAAGGAAGCTGCTTGCTCTAACTTCTATTTTCAAAGAATATTCGGTATTTTGTGTGGTATTTCCCTTGGAGATTATATACGCAACAGACGGCTCACACTTGCCGGCAATGAGCTGAGAGTAGCAGATGACAAAGTGATTGATATTGCTCTGAAGTACGGTTATGAGAGTCCTGAGAGCTTTACAAGAGCCTTTTCAAGATTTCATGGGGTAACACCCTCGGAAGCTAAAAAAGATGGCTCGAAACTCAAATCCTTTTCCCGAATTTCCGTGAAAATCTCATTAAGCGGAGGTAGTGTAATGAACTACAAAATTGTTGAAAAGGAATCCTTTGATATCATTGAGAAGGTGGAAACTCATAGCATCGAAGATTCGGCAAATGCGAAAAGCATTCCTGAGTTCTGGAGCAGATCTCATCAGGACGGTACCGTGAAGACACTGATGAATGTAACGACCGACAGAACGTTCATTTTCGGCGTTTGCTATGGCAATCTCCCTGAGAACGCTAAAACCTTTGACTATTCTATTGCTGCAACATATGCAAAGGACGCTGCCGTACCGGAGGGATTTCGCAGGAATACCATACCGGCACGTACCTGGGCAGTGTTCGAGTGCAAGGGTGCAATGCCGAATGCGATCCAAGATCTATGGCACAAGATTGTCTCGGAGTTTTTCCCGACATCGAGCTACAAGCCTACCTATGAAATGGATATTGAGGCATATAGCGAAGGAAATATGAGCGATCCGGATTATTACAGTGAAATCTGGATTCCTGTTGTTAAAAAGTGAAATTTTGCCGCCTGTATTTAGCAGGCGGCATTTTAATCTGTGTCACAAAGATTAATGTACATAAAATTCTTAAAAAAGGCCAAAAATGGTATCAAAATGTATATAAAAAGACCAAAACCGATATTAAAACGACCACTTTTTCGCTTGTAATCGCTTCTAATCGCGTGTAATCGCAAATAAGAGGCCAATAAGCAATTTGACAAAGTAAATTCTATACTGTATAATAAACATGAGCTTTAAAATAATGAAGGAGACATTCAAATAATACATTAAACCAAGAAGGTTAAGTGTATTGGTGTGCTCTTTCGTAAAGCTTACGATAAAGCAAACAAAGACACTTATCTTTCGTGATAGGTGTCTTTCTTTGTTTTATGGTGTTTTGTTTCCTCTAAACGAGGTTCAAATATATCCCACTGATGTGCTCTAAATTGGCATGTGGTGGAGTTAAGAAGGAGTTTTTAAAAATTTTGTTGTGTGACACGGGAAGTTAGTTGCACCAAAAGTTTGGTGCCGAGTGCTACAGTTTGAATTCTGCGACGGACAGAGAATCACTAGCAGAAACCTTTGAAGTTAAGGTATAACTTCATCAGCCGATGCTCTAAGGCTGATTATCCGTATAACCGAAGAAGTGGAAATACGGAATTAAAGAGCTATCACGGTTCTGGCAGCGGACAGGGTGATATATGGTAGATAGGCGACACATTTTTAATCGACCTATTACGTTGCTCGGTTTTATGATTTCCGCAAAAAAATTAGAACCCACTTTCACGCAGTGGTCTGAAAAATGAGAGTAAGAAAAGCTGTGATATACAATGCCCTTCACAAGGGTATTGTAAATTAAAATGTGCGGATAGCAGAGCCGTTACGAAACGAGGATTGTTCGACTGCGATCTGCCTTCACTTATGGCAGTTTATTAACGAAAATAAGTGCATAACGGTGGTTCGGATTCAGCCATAAGTTATTGACGAAAATTATGAATCCACGACGTTTGAGAGTTCCGTCGGTAAATAAAATTGCTCAAGCGGTGGTGCTACCGTCCATTAAGGGAATTCTCCAGTCCTTACGGGAATTGCATACGAAGTTTCTGGGATTTAATCGGTAATGAAAATCCCCGCCGAACGAGTGTTTAGTCTCGGCCAGGCTGAAATGCCTTGCACTCGGCGTAGCGTCAGCAAACAATACTTTTGTTTTTGCACTCTTGGATTTCAAGAGAACACGCACGGAAAATCTATGAATCTTGCATGAAGTGTAAATAGATTAAGCCAAGTACTAACCTTATTTTACAGCAGAACACAAGAACAGAACTTTCGCTTCGATATGATTTATGACTATCTCTTCGAGAGTATATGATTTACCTTTCGAGAGAAAGTTGCACCTGCGCCAAGTATAAACTTGGACAAGATTAAAGCTTTTCGGCTCTCTGCAAGTTGTCATTCGTATTATGAATGACAAGCTGCAGGAAGCCGAAGAAAGTAACGAAGAACTTCAAGAAGCAGGTGCTATGACTATCATTTCTATGATGATAGATGATTGTCCTTTAGAAATGATTTAT
>ERZ773235.376-NODE-376-length-60645-cov-14.160951_pt1 | contig 60645 bp, 34 predicted proteins | sample MGYA00580522_ERZ773235 | MGnify/ENA primary metagenome ERZ773235 (study PRJEB29015, sample SAMEA2737797) | human gut metagenome | biome: human gut; feature: human-associated habitat; material: faeces | place: China | collected 2012 ...
CCTGCGCAAGACGGAAAGCACATTAAGTGCTTTCCTTTGCGTGCGGAACTCGCGACAAACTTAACCCGCGCCAGCCGGCCCCGGAGACCCTCCCTGCCGTCACATTGTTCAACCAGTTTTGCGGGCGTGCGCCGCTGCGCGGCTAGCCCGCGTGCTCCGCGGCGGGGTTGGTCTGATGGATCTTGTTGAACTTCGGCCTTTGGCTCAAAGAAAAACGGGAGACGCGATCTGCATCCCCCGGTTTTGTTGCGGTTACTCCAAGTCAATAAACTTGGTGCTCAGAATCTTGCCGTCTTTGACGAGCATTCTGGCCATGGTGGGGCCTCGGCTGCCTCTGGGATAGCTGGCGCTGCCGGGATTGAGGACCAGGCAGCGGCCCACTTGGGCTTCTTTGGTTACGTGGGTGTGACCGTTGATGGCTACGTCTACGGATCCCACAGGCAGGTCTTCACGGTAGTGGGCTACGGCGAATTTGAGGCCTTCGTAGGTGAAGAGGGCCAGACGGTCTACATCCGGGCCGTAGTCGCGGTAGTAGTCGTTGTTTCCTAGGACCGCTCGCACGGGGGCGATGGTGCATAGATGCTCGTAATCCATCTCTGAGGTGAGGTCTCCGGCGTGGATGATCAGATCTGCGCCCTTGAGCTCGTCCAGAAGCGCGGGCGAAAGATAGCCGTGGGTGTCCGAGATGATGTCGATGCGCTTGGCGCTTGCACTGTTCATGGGATCCCTTCTGCAAAACCGATTCGACGTATATACAAAAAGCCCCACGGCTCCGCAGACAATTGGTCTACAGGGCTGCGGGGCCAGTGTGCTAGAGGCTCAGGGCCTTCTTGAGCGGCACAACGCGGCGGCGCGAGACCGGCACGCGTTCGTCGACGCCCGTAATGCCCAGTTGGATAGCGCCCGAGGGCACCGTCTCGACATCTGTGACGCACGCCAAGTTGACGATATAGCGGCGATGAACGCGAAAGAAGCCAAAGTCGCAAAGCTTGGCCTCGAACTGCGCCAACGAAGTCGTCGAAAGAAAACGATCATCGACGGTATAGATACAGGAGTAATCGTCCTTGGCCATGATGAAGCGAATGTCATCCACGGGAATGAGGACCTTACGGCCGCCCTTTTCCACCGGAATGCGCTCGATGGTGGCCTTGCTGTCCGTGACGGGCTTGGCGCGCTGCATGACCTTCTCGATCGCGCGATCCAGGCGTGCCTCCTCAACCGGTTTCATTAGGTAATCGACAGCATCTACGTCGAACGCCTCGACGGCATGATCGCTATACGCGGTCACAAACACAATCGCCGGCGGATTCTTAAGCTTATGCAGTGCCTCGGCAAGCTGCAGACCAGAAGCGCCGGGCATCGAGATATCGAGAAATACGACATCGACGCGGCTTTCCATCAACATCTCAATGGCGGAGCGGACGCTCGACGCCTCAGTGATCGTGCCGATCTTGCCCGTCTGCTCGAGCAAGAAGCGAAGTTCCGAACGGGCCGGGGCCTCATCATCCACAATCATCGCACGCAGCATAGGGATTAAACCTTTCGTCAACAAACTACGCCGGGCATCCGCCGCTTGGCGTTGAGCCCATAGCCTTTTATTTTACTCTTGAATGTCAAAGATGCTCTCTGACAAATCAAGGTGCAGGAGCACTTTGGTGCCCTTGCCCGGCGCCGATTCGACGCGCGTATAGGAGTGCGGTCCATAAAAGCGATGGATGCGCTCAGAAATATTGTGCATGGCCACACCGGCGCCGCCGCCTTGCGGGGAACTGGCATCGGGGCGGGCGGAGCGCTCATCAAACAGCCTGGCGGCGGTGCCCTCGTCCATGCCCACACCGTTGTCGGCTACGGCAATCAGGATTGCGTCGTCGCCGTCTTGATGGACGGTCACATCGATCCGCAGGGCACCGTCATCGCCCATGCCATGCCGCACGGCGTTCTCGACGATGGGCTGTATTACAAAGGCCGGGACCAACGTGTCCTCGACATCCTCGGAGACATCGAAGGTCGCCAGTACGCGGTCCTCGCCAAAGCGCGCCTTCTCAAACGTCAGGTAGCGCTTGGTCTGGGCAACCTCGCGCGAGACCGGGATAAGCGACCCCGAGTTGTCGAGCGTGGCGCGATAGAACGACGAGAACTCGCGCAGCAGCTCGCGGGCGCGCAGCGGATCGGTGCGCGTAAACGACGCGATAGTGTTGAGCGTGTTGAACAGAAAGTGCGGATTGATCTGCGCTTGTAGGGCACGAACCTCGGCACGGGCCGTGAGCTCCTTTTGCACCTCGAGCTCGTGGATGGCGAGCTGCGTGGACAGGATCTCGGCAAAACCCGAGGCGAGCGCATACTGGGTACGGTCGACGGCACGCGGGGTCTTGTAGTAGAACTTGAGCGTGCCGACGGTGCGGTCGCCCACCTTGATGGGCGCGATGATACCGGCGGGAACATGGTTGTGCGATCCATCCGAACCTACCACGTCCACCACGCGGTTGAACGACTGCACGATGCCGTGCTCAATGACGTAGCGCGTGGCAAGCGTGTGGATGGGCGAATCGGGCAGCAACTTTTCCTCGAACTCGCCCGCGCAGGCCAGCACGTTGCCCTCATCGGTGATGGCAACGGTCATGGCACGTGTCTCGGGCAGGATACGCCGGCACACCAAAAGCGCCGATTCCTGCGTCAGACCGCCCTTAATGTCCTCGAGCATGGCCGAAGCAACCGAGAGCGTCTCCTCGGTGTACTGGGAGCGTACCGAATCGGGATTGAGCGTCAAAAAGATAAAGATGCACAGGAAGATGCACAGCAGCGCACAGGCAATCACCGTGGCAATCGGCTCAATACCAGTCGCCAGGGCAAAGATAAAGTACGCCAACACGCAAACGGCGCAGACAACGGCGATGATGCGAAAGATTGAAATTGAATTATCGCGCTGGGCGCGCCGGTCGATCATTCAGCCCCCTCCAGGATGCTAATCAGTTGTGCGTCGCGCCAAAGTTCGTCCATAATCTTGGGCCAGAAACTCTGAAAACGCAGGTAGCTTGCGGCGTTTTGGCGGGCATAGGTCTTGGCCTCGTCAATACCATGACGCCAGATGCGCAGATACCCCTCGTGCTCGCGGGTAAACATGCTGCGAACCATGGCGGTCTTGCGCACGCGGTCGTCGAGCTCGCGCGAAATCCACGGACCCGGATAGGGCATGAGTGATGCGGCCGTAACCGGAATGAGCTCCTTTTGGTGCGCAGCGAACGTCAGCTTGGCCCGCTCGTAGTACCAACGGTACACGTCCTGCATAAAGCGCGGCGAGCGCTTCTCGGACTCGGGCGGCAGGTGGCGCACGGTCCACTCGTTATCGAACCACACGTCATAGCCGAACATGCGCATGTTAAACAGGTAGTCCAGATCCTCGCCGCGGGTGATAAACGGGTCGAAGGCCACGCGCGTAAAGGCGCGGGCGTGCAGGGCCATCAGGCCGCCGCACACGTAATTGGAGCGCGAGATGCGGGTGCCCGAGAGCGCCTTTTTCATCCAGCGATTGAACTCGATGCGCTTGGTCCACCAGCGATGGCAAATGCCCGCTTTGTCCGTGGGAGCCAGCGGCGACCCGTCGCGATCATAAAAGTATCCGCTCTTGACTAAAATCGGCAGGCCCTGACGCGTCTGCTGGCCCAGCGCATAGGTCGCACGCTTCATAAAGTCGGCATCGATGACGGTCTCGTCGTCATCCAAAAACACAACCGCGTCGTGCCCCAGCACCGCCGCGCAGGCAAGACCCATGTTGCGGATGGCGCCGTAGCCGCGCAGGCTCACGCACTCGCCCGAGCCTTTGGGCGCAATCTGTGCCACGCGGTCGGCAACACGCGAAGCCTGAGTATTGGTAACGACGGTGACCTTAAGTGTGGGATGCGCATTAACGATTTCGTGCACGCGATGGGATACGTCGGCCGTGGCAGAAACCGGACAGACCACCAAGAGAATGATGCGCGGAATGTCGCGCACCTGTTCGAGTGAAGTCAGGCAGCGATCGAGTTCCGGGTTGGCGGCGTTGAGCGACGTCGAGTGATCGTAGGTGCCGGGAGCGTTTGCTTGGGTATCATCGCCCGCCCAATATGTTGGGATCACAACCGTGGCGTTCATACCTTTACCCTCCTTGCAACACAAAAACGGGGCGCCGCCAAACACAGGCGACGCCCCGCGACCTAGCTGATTCCATCATACCCACTTGGGCTAAACATTGCTCGGAAGTCAGAATGATTTATGCGGCTACTTCCAAAAGAGTACTGCAGATAGGCACAATTGCTGTACTGAGCCCGGTTGCCTTACGCCGCCGCCTGAGTCATGCGGGACAGGCGGACCAGCAGCATAAAGCCAACAACCAGCAGCACGCCAATGGAAAGGACGCCCAGCGACGGGTTGCCGGTCAGCGAGGTGACGACCGACACTAGAAAGGTGCCCATGACGCTTGCATAACGACCAAAGATGTCAAAGAAGCCGTAGTACTCGTTGGATTTTTCCTTAGGGATAATGCGGCCAAAGTAGCTACGGCTGAGCGCCTGCACGCCGCCCTGGAACAGGCCGACCATAATGGCAAGCACCCAGAACTCAAAGGCGGTCTTTAGGAAGAACGCGGCGAACAGCACAATGCCCATGTAGGCGGCGACCGCCACCAGAATCATGTTGAGCGTGCCCACGCGTCCGGCGAGCTTGCCGTAGATGATGGCGGACGGAAAGGCCACAAACTGCGTGACGAGCAGCGCCAGCACCAGCTGGGTCGAATCGATACCCAGAGCCGAGCCGTAGCTGGTTGCCATGGAAATGACCGTATGCACACCGTCGATGTAGAAGAAGAACGCGATCATGTAGACCAGCACGGTCTTGTTGTGGGCGATTTCGCGCATGGTGTGTCCGACCTCGGAGAACACGCCGCCCACGATGTGGCCGATGGTGTCCTGGGGACCGCGCTCGCGACCGTACTTTTGCTTATAGGTGCGAATGAGCGGCAGGGTAAAGATGAGCCACCAGGCACCGGTGATGATAAACGACAGACGCGTTGCCAGCATGGTGGGGACGCCGAGAGCGGGGCCACCCATGATAAGCGCCAGGCAGATGATGAACGGTACGGTGGAACCGATGTAACCCCAGGCATAGCCCGAGCTGGACACGGCGTCCATGCGCTCGTCGGTGGTAATGTCGGGCAGCATGGCGTCGTAGAACGTCATAGAAGAGTTAAGGCCGATGGTGCACAGCACGTACACGGTCAAAAATGCCATGGCGGACATTGGGATAGCCTGCGCCAGGCAAAGGACCAGGCCCGTGAGGAAGAAGCCCAAGAAGAACTTGATCTTGTTGCCGGCGTAATCGGCAAGCGCGCCCAGAATGGGCATGAGCATGGCAATGACTAGCGAGGCGATCGTCTGCGCGTTGCCCCAAGCGACCACCAGGTCTGCCGAGGAAGCACCGGTATTGATGGCGTTAAAGTAGATGGGCACCACCGAGGTATTGAGCAGCACGAGGGCCGAGTTGCCCACATCGTACATAACCCAGTTACGCTCGAGCTTGGTGTATTTCATGGACAGGGCCCCTTCGTATTCGCCCGATATGCAGTTAGTTCATCGTACCCCAATTGTCCAGAGGCGCCGGTAAGGATTCGGCAAAGGGGCACGCACGAGCCCTACTCTTCGCGGTCGAACTCTTCGTCGACGTCGAGCACGCGACCGCTGTAATTGACGTGGTTGGTCACGGCTTCCATATCGCCGGTCTCGATAAAGCGGGCGACCGTGCACTCGTAATCGACCAGCGCGCGGTCAAAGACCTCGGGGAAACTCTCGTTCGAGACCTCGTCGGTAAAGGGGTTCTTCCATGCCAAGTGGCCCAGGTTGCCGGTACGCTCGGGCAGCTCGGTCGTCACACGGTGCGCAAGGCCGTCGAGCAGCGAATAATCGTGCACCAAGCCCTCGATCAGGGCAATCGCGCGCGTCTTGGCCGAACCGGCCGGCTCGATAGTGCGGTAGAGCAGCTGCATGTCGGCTACGGCGCCGGCGTACTCCCCCGCCGGGATATCGATACCGTACACGCGCCCGGCGACGTAGCTCATCAGCACGCCAGCAACACGATTGATGCGGTCGGTCGTGACGATCTCGCCCGCCGGCGAATAATCCTCGACCGTTGCCCCATCGCGCTTGAGCTGCAGCATCAGCACGTCCAGGTCGCTTTCGAGCACGGCGTGAACTTGGCTGCCCGAAGCCTCGAGCTCGGGATCGGAGTCCACAATGCCAAACTGCTGCTCGTAGACAAAGGGGTGGGCATTGCGGTCGAGCACATAGTGCGACAGCAGGCCCAGCGCAAAGGCGCGACCCAGGTTGGCATCGCGCGGTTGCAGGTGTGACACGCCGTCGCGCAGACACGAGAACTGGCGCGACATACGCGAGCGGTGCATGACCTGAGCAAGCAACGTGCAATCGGAAACGCGCGGCGTGAGCATGTGGAAGAAAAACGGGTCGGGGCCCTGGTTGCCCAGGATAAAGGCAATACGCTCCTCGTCGGACGTGATAACGCCCTGCGGAAGACGGTCGATGCTTTCCTCGCCAAACAGATGATGCGTAATGAGCGCAGGCATAATGATCCTTTCGATTTCATTCGATGCCACCCATTATGCCCACCGCGCGCCCGTGCCAAACCTGCGGCGGTAAACGGTGGCGTGCGGACCGCTTACGCAAGCCCCAGGTGCGTCTTAACCTCGGCGGCGCGACGGCGGGACACGGGCACCGTCGAGGTCACGCGATCGAGCCTGAGCTCCATCAGGCCCGTGGAGCCGATCTCGACATTGTGCACGTCTTCCAAATTGACCAGATAACTGCGGTGGACACGGATAAAGCCCTCGGAGGCCAGGCGCCGCTCGAGCGAGGAAATCGACTCATTGATCAGGTATGTTCCCTCGGCGCAGACGGCGTTGCAAAAATCGGCGCGTGCCTCAAAGTAGCAGACATCCGCCACGGGAATGAACACCTTTTTACCCCCACGATCCACCGTCAGGCGCAATGGCTGGCTCGGAGCATGGACGACACGGCGAGCGCCCAGAGCGGTCTCGATCTTGTCGAGCGCCTTTGACAGGCGGGCATCCTCGACTGGCTTGACGATGTAATCGACGGCATCGAGGTTATAGGCATCGGCCGCATACTCGGCAAATGCCGTCACAAACACCACGACCGGCGGCGTCTTTAGGTTCTGCAGCGTCTCGGCTAGCTCAATTCCCGAGCGGCCGGGCATCGTGATATCCAAAAACAGCACGTCGGGCTTGTTCGACAGAATCGACTCCACGGCCTCGGTGACATTGCCCGCCTCGGCAATCTGTCCCACACGTGCATCCTTTTCCAACAGATAACGTAGCTCAGCCCTAATAGGGGGCTCGTCATCAACCACCAAGATGTTCCAGTCTTCGGACATATGCGCTTCCCCTCTTTTTCTCTCAATCCAACCGCGCGCTACACCGTCATCGGCGCCGGCTCATGCGGCTCGCCGTTCAACTCAACGATGACCTGCGTCCCCACGCCCTCCTGGGACTTCACGCGCATGCCAGAATCTTCTCCGTAAAAGAAATGGATGCGCTGAAGCACGTTGAAGAGTGCCAGGCCGCAGCCTCGCTTGATGGAACCGTCGGCGGTAATGCTCTCGGGCTCCTCTCGACGATGCTGCTCAAACAGGTGCGCGCAGACTTCTTCGCTCATGCCGATGCCGTCATCTTCGACGATGATCTCCAGGCCGTCATCGGTCTCAAAAGCCCTAACATGAATAGTAAGCGGCTCGGTCTCGCGCTGCGCATGCTTGATGCAGTTTTCGAGCAGCGGCTGCAAGATAAACGGCGGTACCAGGCTGTCGCGCACCTCAAAGTCGATGTCGACCGAGACGCGCAGACGGCCGTCGCCATACCGGGCCTGCATAAGATTGATATAACGAGTGCCCTGTTCCACCTCATGCTCGAGCGTGGTGAGCGTATCGGAGTCAGAAAGCGTCTGACGGTAGTAATTGGAAAAGTCGATCAGCAGCGATCGTGCCTTGTCGGGCTCGGTTCGAACGAGCGACACGATCGTGCTGATGGTATTGAAGAGAAAATGCGGGTCGACCTGCGACTGCAGGGCGCGCAGCTCCACGCGGGCCGTAAGCTCGTCCTGGCGCTCGAGCTCAAAGCTGGCGAGCTGCGTGGAAATGAGATCGGCAAAGCCCGAGGCCAACGCCGTCTGGCGCATGTCGATGCTGCTCAGGCGGGGATAGTACAGCTCGAGCGTACCCACGCAATGCCCGCGCACGGTAAGCGGTGCGACAATACCGGCGCGCAGGCGGGGAAAATAGCCACCCGTCTCATTGGAGGTGTCACGCGAAAACACGCTCTGCTCGCCCGTCTCAATCACACTGAGCGTGGTCTTGAGCACGACCGGGGTGCCGGCGGGACACTTTGTCGAATCCTCGCCCCAACTTGCCAACACCTGCTTGCCGTCGGTGAAGCAGATGGCCGAGGCGATAGTTTCGGACAGAATGATTTTGGAGGCGCCCAGGGCAGCTTCGGGCGTAAGGCCACGCGACGTGTAGGCGAATATTTTTGATGCGATGGCGAGTGTACGGTCGGTTGCGCTCGATGTGAGGTCGTCGGGGACCACAAAGACATACGAGAAAAAGAAGCACAGCATGACCAGGCCGGCAATGACGACAACGCCCGGAACGGGATTGGGATTATCGGTTAAATCCCAGATAAGCAGCAGGATAAGCGCCGGAACGACAACACCGAGCAGGATGGCCTGGACCACATGCTGGGCCGTACGAAAGACCTTGGTAGAGTTGTAGCTCTTGCCCAGAATCAGCCTGTTTAAATCCACCGTCATCCCCTTTTATCTATCGCACCCATAGCAATGGAGAGGGCCGCAAGCGACCCTCTCCATTGCATTATGCAATCAAAAACTGTGTTTTACATCCAGTCATCGACAAACGGTATCTTAGGCGCTGTATTTGTTGGCCTCGCCAAAGGTGCCGGCCTCGACGATCCAGCCGTCCTTCATGATGACGTCCATGTTGTCGGTGTTGAGCACGTGGATGTCGGCGGCGACGTCACCGTTGACGACCAGCAGGTCGGCGCACTTGCCGGCCTCGATGGAACCGGTCTCGTCCTCGATGTGGCACATCTTGGCACCGTTGAGGGTGGCGCAGGTGATGGTCTCGACCGGGGTGAAGCCGATCTTGTCGACGAACTCGTACATCTCCTCGATGGAGCAGGTGCCGTACGGGGTGACGAAGGAGAAGGAGTCGGAGCCGATCGTCATGACGACGCCGCGCTTCTTGGCCTCGCGCAGGCAGTCGTAGTTGCGCTGCAGCTCCTTCTCGACCAGGGTGCCCTCGTACTTGTCGTGCAGCTCGGGGACGTAGACGGGCGGATAGGTGGCGTACCAGGTGGGCAGGAAGGCGATCGTCGGCGTGAAGAAGGTGCCCTGCTCAGCCATGAGGTCCATGGTGCGCTCATCGATATCGAAACCGTGGATCAGCTGCTCGCAGCCAAAGCGGACGGAATCGTAGGCAGCGGCGTGGTTGTTGTAGCAGTGGCTCCACACGGGGATGCCGACCAACTTGGCCTCTTCGATCACGGCCTGGATCTCCTCGGAGCAGTAGTGCTGGTCGCGACCGGAGTCCCAGCGCCAGATGCCGCCACCGGTAGCCCAGATCTTGATGGCATCGGGGTTCTCGCGCAGGCGACGACGGACGGCCTTACGCAGATCCCAAGGACCGTCGACCTGATCGCCCCAGGGGTGCGATTCCTTGTTGAGCTCCTGGCTGCAGTGGTGGGAGTCACCGTGACCGGCAACACGGCAGAAGCCGAGTCCGGTGGCCAGAACGCGCGGGCCCTTGAAGACGCCCTTGTCGATGCAGTCGCGGATCTGGATACCAAAGCGGCCGATCTCGCAGACGGTGGTGAGGCCGTGGGTGAGGCAGTCGTAGGCCTGCTTGACGGCGACGGCCTGCTTCTCGAGGAGCGGCTGCATAACCCAATCGGTGTCATCGTCGGTCAGGTTGCCCGAGAAGTGCAGGTGGGTGTCGATCAGGCCAGGAAGGACGGTCTTGCCGGCGGCGTCGATAACCTCAACGCCCTCGGGAAGGTCCTGCATAGCACCGGCATACTCGATCTTGCCGTTGTCGTCGACGAGAACGAGGGAGTTCTCGACCGGCTCGGCACCGGTACCGTCGATGAGCTTGCCGCCAACGATTGCGTACTTAGTGGACATGGTTCCTCCTTATGGATCCATATAGTGGGCGAGGCCGTGTTGGGTTAAGGCCTCACAAAGCTACCCAAGTGGTGCCGGGTTCGGTGCGCGGGAGAGAGGATTCCGCGCACCCGATCCGCCCCGGCTAGGCGTTACTTTTTGCGGGAATTGGTGAAAGCCATGAGGGCCAGGCCAATAGCCAACCAGCCGATCACGATGCTCCACTCCACCATGTTGAGGGAGGCGGGAGAGAACGGGATCACGAGCAGGCCGATGATGACGGCGCAGGCAGCGACAGCGAGACTGATGCCAAACTTGCCGCCGGGCACCTCGTAGGGACGAGGCAGGTCGGGCTCGGTGAAGCGCATGCGCAGGCAAGCGAGGGCGACCATGCCGCAGGAGAAGATGAAGGCGAGAGCCGACACGTTGGTCAGAGGGATGAGCATGTTCTTGCCCAGGAACGGACCGACGACGGTGATGACGCCCAGAACGACGCAGGCGAGCTTGGGAGCGCCGGACTTGGGATCGACCTCGGCGAACTTCTCGGGCAGCTGGCCCTTTCGGCCCATGGCGAGCATGATGCGGCTCGTGGCGCCGTAGAAGGAGTTCATCGGGCCCATGGGTCCAAGCGTGGCGATGACGAGCATGGCCAGGTACAGGAGCATGTTGATGCCCTTGAGGCAGGCAAGCGCGGGAACCGGGCTCTTAACGAACTCATGCCAGTCGAGGATGGTGCCGAACGAGTAGATGCAGACCATGTAGAAGCCGCCTGCGGCCAGCAGGGCCAGGGAGATGATCTTGCCGAACTTGTTCCAGTTGAGGCCCTCGGCTGCTTCCTCAGCCTGCTGAGGAATGGTGTCGAAACCGGCGTAGAAGAACGGGGTCAGAACCAGGACCGAAACGATGCCTGCGAACAGGCTGGTGCCCTCGGTAGCAGGCTTGCCGCCGCCAGCACCGGTGACCTGGGAGAACACGGGCATGGCGTTGTCCGGCGAGCCGGTGAACAGCGAGACGCCCATGGCGAGCAGCATGCCGCAGAGCAGGGCCTTGGTCAGGAAGGCCTGCAGCTTGGCGGCCGAGCTGGCACCGCGGAAGTTGAGGAAGATGACGTAGGTTGCAAAGCCGAGCGCGATCAGCGTCGGGAACAGGTAAACGTCGGCGCCCAGGATGGTGTAGAGCTTGACGGCTCGCAGCCACTCAAGACCGGGCAGGCTGCCGAACATCTCGGACACGAGGGTCGAGATAGCAATTGCCTCCCACGGGCACAGGATGCCGTTGCCCAGGGCCAGGAGCCAACCGGTGATATAGCTCAGCGTACGGCCAAAGCTACGATCGACATACTCGACGATGCCGCCCGAGATGGGGATAGCAGCCGTGAGCTCACCGAAAACAGCTCCGACGGGCACGAGAAAGATTGCACCCAAGAGGAATGCGATCATAGCGGGAACGGGACCGCCGCCCACGACCATCCAGTCGCCGACCTGCAGAACCCAGCCAGTTCCGATGATGGCACCGAAACCGATGGTGAAGAAGTTCCAGAGCGAAAGCGTTTTCTTCATGCCGCCGCTACCTTCGACTGCAACTTCTGCGTTCTTGTCCGCCATTGTTCCCCTCCTTTCCTTATTGACGCCTCTTTGGCGTCACCCCTTGCGCGGTCTGTTTTGCCGCGCGCTTTTATTTCGTGGCTTTACAATACGGCCTTGGCACAGCAGCGCCGCTTGCGGCTCGACCGAAGGCAGAACCGCAAAACGAGCGGCGCCGCTTTTGGGACGAACGGCACGGTTTGCCGCTCATTGTTGTCGCCCGTCCGACGGACGTACGCTCATCGGACGCATAGAGAGATGTTTTTGAGGCCGTGTGTTTTGCGCCTTTCGTACCGTTTACCGAGCTTTTGACGCGCGGACCCATTTGTTGCACATCTTTTTTGTAGGATAGACAGGTTATACATGAGACAAGGCGGTACGAATGGCATACGGATACAACGACGGTGATCAACGGCGACAAAGCGTTCGCCTTGCTGGCCGCACCACGCCGACGCCCAGAAGTGCCACGAGCAGCAATCCGCAACGCCCTCAAGAGCAACCCAGGCCTTCGTCTCGGCAGCAGACAAGCAGAACACGGCAGAGTGGCCGTCCGAGCACGGGCACAAGCGCACAGCAAGATAGCCGCTTGGGCGCGCGCACTCGACAGCGCCAAGCCGAGGTTCCGCAACTGCGCCGCAACGGCGCACGTCAGCCCGGCATCCATATCAACCGCTTCTTTTCGCATCCCCAAGGCGGACGCGACGGCAAGCCCTACCGCTCGACATCGTTCGTGAATGCCCCCGCCCTGCCGGCTCGTCAGCTTTGCCTCGCACTGTGCTCTATCCTCATCTGTCTGGTCTTTGTGCTTATGAGCTCCTGTATGTCCCACGGCTCGGCCGGTCTCGAGCCCACCGCCGAGGACAAGCTGCTCAAGGCCCCCGTCGCGCCCGGTTATTCTTTCGCCTTTTCGACCCCGCGCTCGCAATGGCAAGCCGGCACGATGCCCCATATCTATCAGATCGACCCTGCATGGTCGGAGCTGCCTTACGCCGGCGGTACCATCCGCCAAAATGCTTGCGGGCCTACGTGCCTCACCATGGTCTATATCTTTAAGACGGGACGCACCGATATGACTCCCGTCGATATGTGCGCGCTTTCCGAGGCAGGCAATTACGCCCCCACCGGTGCAACCGAATGGTCGTTTATGACGAGCGGTGCGTGGCAGTTGGGACTTAACGGAACGGAGCTTCATAACGATCGCGACTCGATGACTCAGGCGCTACGTTCGGGAGCGCCCGTCATCGCCGCCGTTCGGCCGGGCACCTTTACCAACGTGGGCCACTACATTGTGCTTTACGGTATTGACGACGCCGACCAGATTGAAGTCTTCGATCCCAACTCGGCCAGCCGCAGCGCCCGCCGCTGGGGCGTCGTAGAGGTCCTCAACGAAGTCGAAGCCATGTGGGCCTACTACTAGTCATTGGGGACAGACTTAAATGAGTGGTCGTCGGGGACAGTCTTACGGACGCCGGCCGAGAGCAGACGAAAAGGGCCATCCCGAACTGCTTGGAACTGCCAGCACGGAAAGCGCATCCTGCTTTGGGGCCCAATAGCGGGATGCGCTTTCCGTTAGCGGCCTGTTTGGGAAACTGGGGGCCATTTTTCGGGCAAATTCCGGGATGTATTTTCCGGTTGAGGGCCCCGGGGAAACTGTGCCCCATTTTGGACGCTCATTGTGGGATGCACTTTCCGCAGTTGATTGGTGCTACTCATTTAAGTCTGCCCCCAATGACTACCGATAGCAAAAGCCCCGCAGCCGGAGCGGACTGCGGGGCTCATGAAGAGAGGCTAGTTTGTGGACGTCTTGTCTGGCGCCCACGAGAGAGGCAACAGAGTAGAGACTACTCGTGGATGCGGGTACCGGAGAGACCGGCCATGGTCTCGGCGGCCTTGTCCAGGGCGCCGATGATGCAGGTGCGGCCCTTGCGGGAGCGGGCGAACTTGATGGCGGCGCGGACCTTGGGCTCCATGGAGCCCTTGCCGAACTGACCCTCGTCGGCCAGGCGCTCGGCCTCGTCGGCGGTGATGTCCTCGAGCTCCTCCTGGTTGGGCTTGCCAAAGTTGATGGCGACATGCTCAACGGCGGTCAGCAGGAACAGAACGTCGGCGTCGCAGTCCTCGGCCAGCAGCTCGCCGCCCAGGTCCTTGTCGATAACGGCGGGAACGCCCTTGTAGCAGCCCTTGTTCTCGTAGTCGCGGACGACGGGGATGCCGCCGCCACCGCAGGCGATGACGATGAACTCGTTGTCGAGCAGGTTGAGGATGGAGTCAGCCTCGACGATCTTCTTGGGATCAGGGGAAGCGACAACGCGACGCCAGCCGCGGCCGGAATCCTCGACGAAGACCTTGGAAGGATCCTCGGCCATGAACTCCTTGGCCTGCTCCTCGGTGTAGAAGGGACCGATCGGCTTGGTCGGGTTCTTGAACGCGGGATCGTCCGGGTCGCACTCGATCTGGGTGACGACGGTGGCGGCGTGCCAACGCTTATAGCGCTTGTGCATCTCGCGGCCGATGCCCTGCTGCAGGTGATAGCCAATGTAGCCCTGGGACATGGCGCCGCACTCGGGCAGCGGCATCTCGGGGGTGCCGATGGCGTCGTGGGCAGCGGCGAAGGCGTTCTGGATCATGCCGACCTGCGGGCCGTTGCCGTGGGTGATGATGATCTCGTTACCCTGCTCGATAAGACCAAGGAGAGCGTGGGCGGTGTTGCTCACGGCCTGGATCTGCTCGACGGGGTTGTTGCCGAGGGCGTTGCCGCCGAGGGCGACGACAATACGATCGGGCTTGCCAAGAGGCTTAGACATTGCTGGAATCCTTTCTGTAAAAGGCCTACAACCCATTAATAACCCGCGTCCGTGCAATACGCGAGTTTATTAAGGTTTATATTCTCTTTATCGCTCATTTTATTCATTTTGAAAATAGTTTAACGGTGAACGGTCGTTTTTACCCGCTCAGCGTAAAGAAGCCCAGCTCACACATGTTTACGTCATCTACGTGCGACTTTATTTAATTAGAGCAGAGATTAGGCTGGATTATGCAAACTATATCTTTGCTAAACACATAACGGACACTGCAATTATTTACTCGCACTATACGAGATTCTATGCACTTGCAAGACAAGTATGCACCCCTGCAATAACACGGGGCTTTTCATCCAACAAAAGGGATAGCCGAACGCGCTTCATCCCGCGGCAAGCGACTGTGAGTTTGCAGTATGGAACTTTACCGTCGGGTATTGCATGAACGCCGCTGATGCCCTTTCGCTCCTGCCCACTCAAGCAGCCGAGAACGCTAACGGCGTCCCCAGCGTTTTCGCATGGCACCGCGCCGACTCGATGACTTTGAGACCTAAGCGAATCTTTGCTATCTGCCAATTTTTGTATGATTAGAGCCAAATCTATCTGCCAATTTTTGTATGATTAGGGCAAATCTATTTGCCAATTTTTGTCATTTGGGGGTTTTAATGCTACGCCGTAAGGTCACTAATAGGCTTTTGAACTGGAAAAATAACTCTCATAAGGCATTGCTTGTTACCGGTGCGCGTCAAATTGGCAAGAGCTATGCGATTCGCGCGTTTGGTAAAGACAACTACGCGTCGTATTTTGAGGCCAATTTGCTGCTCGATACCGAGGCAAGAGATGTGCTCATTGGCGCTAAGAACGCCGTTGACTTTATCAACCGCGTGGCCCTTCTTGCGGATGCACCGCTTGTTGAGGGAGATACGCTTATCTTTGTCGATGAAATACAGGAGTATCCGCAGATCGTCACGCTCATGAAGGCGCTGGTCGAGGACGGGCGCTTTAGCTATGTCTTCTCGGGGTCTATGCTTGGGACTGAGTTTAAGGGGATCTCTTCTTTCCCGGTGGGGTATGTCGAGCACATTGTTATGCGGCCAATGGATTTTGAAGAGTTTTGTTGGGCAAACAGCATCAGCGAGAATGTGCTTGCAGACATCCGCAGCTGCCTTGTCGAGAGGCGTCCCGTCGAAAACTATATTCATGAGGCGATGCTCAAAAACTTTAGAGCTTATATCGTTTGCGGCGGCATGCCGGAGGTCGTACAGAACTATATCGATTCGGGTTATTCACTCGTGAGGACGCGTGAGCTTCAAATTCAGCTGGTCGATCAGTACAAAAGCGATATCTCTAAATATGCATCGACTCGAGCGTTTAACGTTCGCGCGATTTTCGAACAAATTCCCGTTCAGCTTGAGGCGGAGTCCCATCGCTTTGTTGTTTCATCCCTGGGCGAGGGGGCTCGCCTTCAAAAATACGAGCAGGATTTCCTATGGCTGGTGAACGCGGGCGTCGGTTTGATGGTCGCCCAGGTGACGGAGGCCCGGAGTCCTCTTAAGAGGACAGAGAAGGCGACCGCCTTTAAACTATACGAGTCTGATACAGGCATGCTCGCATCACGGTATCCCGGCAGCACAGCACGCGCTGTCTACCTTGATATGAAAACCCCCAACCTCGGCGGTCTCTATGAGAACGTGGTCGCGCAGGAGCTTGTCGCCCTTGGAACTGATGCATGGTACTACCAGACACGCGAGGTCGGCGAAGTTGACTTTGTAATCGAAGGCACCCGCGGGCACGTTGTCCCAATCGAGGTCAAATCGGGCAAGAAGGTTCGAGCCCATGCGGCCCTCGACCGTCTGATGAGCGTGAGCGAGTACAAAATCCCCGAGGCCGTTGTGCTAAGCCACGAGAACCTCAGTAAAGAGGGCAAAGTCCTGTACGTTCCAATCTATATGACATTCTGCCTCGATGAGTTTATGGAAAACGACGACCCCAACAACGATTTCTCGTTTGCACCCATATCCCTCTAGGCCATCTGGGTCCGCAACCAAATCCCCCTCTATGCCCAAAGCCGCGAAACAGCGACCGGGACAAGGCGCCCCACCAACCACGTCCTTCATCAGCCCACACAATCCGAGGACGTAGTCGTAGCAGGATCTGAGGGCTGACCTTCGCGGACACTCCGCAGGACGAAAGAACCCCCGCCGCACGTAGTGCGCAGCGGGGGTTCTTTCATGTCCGAGGACGTCCGCGAAGGTCAGCCCTCAGATCCTGCAGTGGGAGACCTAAGCCTCGTTGTACACCGTCTTGAGCTTCAGCAGGTGCTGATAGCGATCCATAGCGGCCTGCTCGTTCTCCTTGAAGAGCTCCTCGGCGCGCTCGGGGAAGGAACGCGTCAGCGAAGCGTAACGGGCCTCGTTCATCAGGAACTCCTGATAACCGCCCGCGGGCTCCTTGGAATCGAGCGAGAACTTCTTGCCGGCAGCAGCCTCGGGGTTGAAGCGGAAGAGGTTCCAGTAACCGCACTCGACAGCCTTCTTCATCTCGGCCTGGCAGTTCTGCATGCCGCCCTTCTTGATGGAGTGCATCTCGCAGGGGCTGTAGCCGATGATGAGGGACGGGCCGTCGTAGGCCTCGGCCTCGTGGATGGCCTTGAGGGTCTGAGCCGGGTTGGCGCCCATGGCGACCTGCGCCACGTAGACGTAGCCGTAGCTCATGGCAATCTCGGCCAGAGACTTCTTCTTGGTCACCTTGCCGGCAGCGGCGAACTGAGCGACCTGGCCCAGGTTCGAGGCCTTGGAGGCCTGACCGCCGGTGTTGGAGTAAACCTCGGTGTCAAAGACAAAGACGTTGACGTTGTGGCCGGAAGCCAGGACGTGGTCCAGGCCACCGAAGCCGATGTCGTAGGCCCAGCCGTCGCCGCCGAAGATCCAGAAGGACTTCTTGGTGAGGTAAGCCTTGTCGGCGAGGATTGCCTTGGAAGCCTCGCAGCCGCACTTCTCGAGCTCGGCAACGTAGGCAGCGGCAGCGGTCTTGGAGGCCTCGGCGTCGTTGACAGAGTCAATCCAAGCCTGGCCGGCAGCCTTGAGCTCGTCGGACGGACCATCGGCGGCGATGATGTCCTGGGTAGCGGCAATCAGCTTGTGCTGAACAGCCTCATAGCCCACGGCCATGCCCAGACCGTGCTCGGCATTGTCCTCGAACAGGGAGTTGTTCCACGCCGGGCCGTGACCGTCCTTGTCCTTGCAGTAAGGAGCGGTGGCAGCGGGGTTGCCCCAAATGGAGGAGCAGCCGGTGGCGTTGGAGATGAACATGCGGTCGCCGGCGACCTGGGTCACCAGACGTGCATAGGCGGTCTCGGCGCAGCCGGCGCAGGAGCCAGAGAACTCCAGGTAGGGCTGCTTAAACTGGCTGCCCTTGACGTTGGCCGCGATGAGCTCCTTCTTCTCGGAGACGTTCTCGACCATGTAGTCCCAAACGGGCTGCTGGTCCATCTCCTGCTCGGTGGGAACCATCTCGAGGGCACCCTTGGGGCAGACCTTGACGCAGTTGGTGCAGCCCATGCAGTCGAGCGGGGACACGGCCATGGTGAACTTCATGCCCTTGGCCTTGGGGCCCATAGCGTCGAGCGTGCGGGTAGCCTCGGGCGCGGCGGCAGCCTCGTCCTCGGTCATCGCGAACGGACGGATGGTGGCATGCGGGCACACATAGGCGCACTGGTTGCACTGGATGCACTTGGTCTCGTCCCAGTGAGGAACGACCACGGCGACGCCGCGCTTCTCGTATGCGGAGGCGCCCAGCTCAAACTGGCCGTCGGCACAATCGACGAAGGCGGAAACAGGCAGGCTGTCGCCATCCATGCGATCGATGGGCTCGAGCAGGTTCTTGACCTGCTGGGCGATGGCAGACTTGGTCTCCTCGGAGAGCTCGATGGGGGCAGCATCCTCGGCAGTTGCCCAGTCGGCCGGAACCTCGAACTTACGGAAGGCGGTAGCGCCGGCATCGATAGCCTTGTGGTTGGCGTCGACGATGGCCTGGCCCTTCTTCATGTAGGACTTGGTAGCCGCGTCCTTCATGTACTGCAGGGCGTCCTCGGCGGGCAGGACCTTGGCCAGCGCGAAGAAGGCGGACTGGAGCACCGTGTTGGTGCGCTTGCCCATGCCGACCTTGGCGGCCAGGTCGATAGCGTCAATCAGGTAGACGTTGACGTTGTTGTTCGCGATGTAGCGCTTGGCCACAGCGGGCATGTGCTCGGCGAACTCCTCGTCGCTCCACTGGCAGTTGACCAGGAAGGTACCGCCCGGCTTGACGTCGCGGACCATCTTGAAGCCCTTGACGATATAGCTGGGGTTGTGGCAAGCGACAAAGTCGGCCTTGGTCACGTAGTACGGCGAGCGGATCGGGGAATCACCAAAGCGCAGGTGCGAGACGGTGACGCCGCCGGTCTTCTTGGAGTCATACTGGAAGTAGGCCTGAACGTACTTGTCGGTGTGATCGCCGATGATCTTGATCGAGTTCTTGTTGGCGCCGACGGTACCGTCGCCACCCAGACCCCAGAACTTGCACTCGATGGTGCCGGGGGCTGCGGTGTTGGGCGCATCCTCAGCCTCGGGCAGGCTCAGGTTGGTCACGTCATCGACGATGCCGATGGTGAACTCGCGCTTGGGCTCGTCCTTCTTGAGCTCCTCGAAGACAGCGAACGCGGACGCGGGAGGCGTGTCCTTGCTGCCCAGGCCGTAACGGCCGCCGACGACCTTGATACCCGTCTTGCCGGCCTCGTAGAGAGCGGAGACGACGTCCTGGTAGAGCGGCTCGCCGATGGAACCCGGCTCCTTGGTGCGGTCCATGACGGCAATCTTTTTGACGGTCTCGGGGAGAACGTCGACAAAGTGCTTGATGGAGAACGGACGGAACAGGCGAACCTTGACCAGGCCGACCTTCTCGCCGTGAGCGTTGAGGTAGTCGATGACTTCCTCGAGCACGTCGCAGAAGGAGCCCATGCACACGACGACGCGATCGGCATCGGGAGCGCCGTAGTAGTTGAACAGGCCGTAATCGGTGCCGAGCTTCTCGTTGATCTTCTTCATGTAGCCCTCGACGACGGCGGGAAGCTCGTCGTAGACCTTGTTGCAGGCCTCGCGGTTCTGGAAGAAGATGTCGCCATTCTCGTGGCTGCCGCGGGTATGCGGGTGCTCAGGGTTGAGCGCGTGATCGCGGAAAGCCTGGACGGCGTCCATGTCGCACATCTCGGCCAGATCCTTGTAGTCCCACATGGCGACCTTCTGGATCTCGTGGCTGGTGCGGAAGCCATCGAAGAAGTTAAGGAACGGGGTCTTGCCCTCGATGGCGGCAAGGTGAGCCACCGGCGAGAGGTCCATGACCTCCTGGACGTTGCCCTCGGCGAGCATGGCGAAGCCGGTCTGACGGCAGGCCATGACGTCGGAGTGATCGCCAAAGATGTTCAGGGCGTGCGAAGCGACGCAACGCGCGGAGACGTGGAAAACGCCCGGGAGCTGCTCGCCCGCGATCTTGTACATGTTCGGGATCATCAGGAGCAGACCCTGAGAAGCCGTGTAGGTGGTGGTCAGAGCACCGGCGCCCAGCGAACCGTGAACGGTACCGGCTGCACCTGCCTCGGACTCCATCTCGACGACCTTGACCGGGGTGCCGAAGATGTTCTTGCGACCCTGGGCCGCCCACTGGTCGACATGGTCGGCCATCGGGCTGGACGGCGTAATGGGATAAATTCCCGCTACCTCGGTGTACGCATACGAAACATATGCGGCCGCCTCGTTGCCGTCCATAGACTTAAACTTACGCGCCATATACCCCTCTCCTCTCATATAGGTATACAGGCCCCGGCGATCGCCGGGATGTTGGCGTGATGGGATTTTCGTTGTTGCTTCCGATCATCTGGCAGGCGGACTTGGCAGCAGGTGCATGGCGTGGAGAGAAGGCATGCCGAGGCGAGGAGGGCTTCACGCGCTCCACAGGCCCAGCTACCCGTCTTGCACATGACCGAGCGCCGCAAAGGCCGCATGCCGGATGCTCCCGGGCACGCCCCGGCGATGGGAAGCGCCCGCAACGGAAATCCGCATGCGGGTTTATTGTACCCCGCCGTCAAGTGTAATTTCGACAAATATAGGTGGGCGGTAAAGGTTTACCTTAGGTGACCGCCAAGGGCCAAAATGGTCCCTCCATCCCCGGGCGACTGGCTCTGGCGCGCCAAGGAGTGTCCCCATGTGCCGGTAGAAAAGGAGCGTCCCTAACTGCCGGCTAGAGGGCGCCGAGGAGGATGGCGTAGGTGGTGGATTCGCCGAGTTTGAGCTCGTCGCCGGGGTTGAGCCGGGCGGAACGGCCGGGCTCTACTTGAATACACACGCTCGTGGCCCCGTTTACCACCACGGTGCCGTTCGTGGATGACAGGTCCTCGACAAACCATGTGCCAGAATCGTCGCACCAGATATGGGCATGGCGGGCCGAGACATCGTCGCCGACATCGGTGATGTCGCCCTCCCCCGTTGCCAGCGCGCCGATCTCGACGCCTTCCTCACTCGGCTGGATCCAGCGCGGGGCGCTCACCACGTAGCCGTTTTGCACGCGCAACAGTCCCAACGGATGCGCCGGCGCGGCCTCGTGCTCGCCCGCGACCGAAGATGTGCTCAGCGAGCGCGGCGTCGACGTGGCGCCGCCACAGGTCGCATGAGCGTAGTCGATGGCATAGGTCACCGACGAGCGGACATCTGCCGAGCAACCCACGGCGACAAACAGCACCAGGATGGCCTCGGCGCGCTCGGCGGGCATGAGCTCAGCCGCCTGCGACAGGCGCTCGAGCGCATTGCGATAGAGATTCGTGTCCTGATGGCATTCCTCGAGTGCCCGCACCATGGGCTCGCCAGCCGGGCCGCACACCATATTGGTCACGGCCGCGGCGTCCATGGGATTGCGACGGCGCAGGGCCAGCTGCGACATAATGCGCGCGGCCGAGGTGCCGTAATCGGCAAAATAACGTTCCTGCAGCGTGCCGACCGGCGCGCGCACGATAAAGCGCGAAACCCAGGAGCGATCGGCGGCACGGCTCTGCGGACTACGGCCGTCGGCGAGCGGGCGGCTCGAGAGCACCAGGCCGCACAGTTCGATATGGCTCAGGTGCGCTGCGCGCTTAAAGATGTCAAACATTGCCCCGCACGGGGTGAGCTCGGCTTGAGAAGCCATGGCTTAGCCCTCCTTGGTCGCAGAGATAGTGTCGGATACTTCGGCCGGCCGGCCAAAGGCGCGGGCAGCCGCGGCTCCGCCGGCAAGCGGCGTCGCCATGGGAATTTTCACACGTCGCGCTGACACGACGGGAAGCTCAAAGGCAAACCCCATCGCCAGCAAAAACCACGTGAGCGCATAGGTTGCAATTATGGCGGCCACCAGGCCACCCGCCACGGCATGCTGGGAAAACACGGTACATGCGAGTGCAGCCAGAGCCGGGACCTCGCAGGCGGAAAGGGCCAACACGCCCTGCAGGAACCCCGCGCGGCGATTGCGCGCCAAGGCTCCGGCGGCAATGCCCACCATGCCCGGCAGCGCCAACGCCAGCGCGGCGATAATGGCTGGCAGCTTCCCGGACCACATAAGCGGTCCCACGATGAGCGTCACATGGGCGCCAGACACCAAAAACGCCGCTGATACCACAACCACAGCCCAAAGCACGCCGCATACCGCCGTCGCACCAACCATCGCCGCGCGCCGGGCCGTGTGCCCCGATACCTCCATCGGGCACGGCATGAGCGGCTCGGCGCGAAGAGAGCGGGCGACATTTTGCGCATAGTGGTCACAAAATGCCGAGAGCGCCGCCTCCACCGCAGCCGGCTCGGGACGATCTTCCTGATGGCAGGACAGGCAGGCCATCACCACATCGAACAGCTGAGCGTCGACAAACGCCAGCGCATCGCGCAGATCCTCGGAATTTGGATCGAGCCCCAGCTGCTGAGCCTGTTCGGCCGCGGCAAGTGCCACATCGGGCTCGCGTCGCAGCAGTTGCGTCAAGTCGCAGCCGGGCGCGTGGGCGCCGACGGGATAATCGGGCAGCGTATCCATCTTGAGGCGATAAGGGCTAGCGATATCGCGAGTCTTTTTGCGCGAGCCCGAAGTACCCGACGCACCCGGCGCTACTTCGTACGGCGCGACACCGGCGATGAGCTCGTAGACCGTACTCGCCGCTGCATAGACATCGATCGCCGGCGACATGCGAAGCATGCGCAGGTCGGGAATATCGTCGGTGAGCATCTCGGGCGGGGCGTAGGCCACCGTCGCGCGGCGCAACGTGGCATAGCGCTCGGTAAACGACGCCTTGCCGCCGGCGCCGGCCACCGCAGAAGCGGGCTCGAGCGCCAGCGACGAGCCAAAGTCGATCAAGCACAGGTCGAAGGTGCCTTCGGCAAGCTGTCGGTCGAGCGGCAGGCGCGCCGTGCGCACCATAATATTAGCGGGCGAGATATCGCGATGGACGAACCCCTCGCCTACCAAGCTCATGCGGCAGAGCAGATCGAACAGGTCGCGACCCAGACGCGCCGCCACGAGCGGCGACAGACGCCCGGCATCGTCCACGGCAAGGCGCGAGCGCAGGCGAGCGAGCGTCTCGCCCTCGACCCACTCCATGACAATCGCGGGCACGCCGTCGACCTCGCCCCACCCGTACAAGCGGGGAAAGCCCTTAAGGCCCGAAAGGGCACGATGGCATTCATATTCCTCGCGAAACGCCGCCTTGAATTTGGTGACCAGAGCCTCGTGGGCGACATCGTCATCAAATTCGTCGCGCGTTGGCAAGATGAGCTGCTTGAGCGCCACGGCCTCGCCCTGCGCGTTGACGGCACGCGTCACGCGGCCGATACCGCCGCGGCGCATGGTGGCGTCATCGGCAAACAGCATCGTAAAACGGCGCAGGTAGGCGGGAAGCTCGTCCGTGCCCAAGGCGACGGCCGGCTCAAACCCATCGACGCGCGCCAGGCGCAGGCCCACCATGGGATCGTGGGCAAGCGATTGGCTTGTGGCGGAAACAAGATTGGTCATCATAGAGCGATCGCCGCCACATTGTTATTGAAGTTGTTGAGCGCGACGTTATCGTCGCCGTAATGTCCGACCCATTGACACAGGTTTGTGTAGCAGCCCCAAAGGTTGGCGAATTGTCGATACCACTTTGACTGGGGAGGAAACGTCTGCCGGCCAAACTCGGCACGGATGGCAAACATGTCATTGACCAGGCTGTCGCACGGTCCGGTATCGCCCGTGGCGTTATAGGTCGACACCACGCTATTGGCGCGGGCGACATAGCCATCGAGCATGTTGTATTTGGTCACGAGCCAACTGTGGATACTCTCCTCCTCGGCAGCCGAGAGACCACCCGAGCCCGTGTCGCCGCCGGCGCCGCCGTCCATCGAGCCACCACTCGAAGATCCGCCGCCAGAAGCGGAGCCCGAACCGGAACCGCCGTCCGAGCCCGACGAACCGGTGCCAGAACCGGACCCATCCGAGCCGCCGGGTTTACCCGCCTGCTGCGTACCCTGTTCCTTCTGCTGCTCCGCCTTGTTAACGATAGATGCCACGCTGTTGTTGGAAAGCTTCGTAATGACCTTGGTGTTGGTGAGCACGATGGTCTTGCCGTTTGCCAGCGTGATCTCGTTGTCCGATGTTTCGGGACTGTCCGCATCGTCGCCACCGAACACAACGTGCGAGACCACGCTCGCCCACGCATATCCAGCTGTCGTTCCCAAGTCGCTTTTGGCCTTGCGCCCAATATGCAGATCGCGCGCAGCATGCGCCTGCACCATGGACGGCACCGTCATGCCATAAGCCGAAACACTGGCTATGACCAGCACGAGCGAGCAAGACAGCAGCACATACGCCCGAGGCGCCAGGCCCAGCCGGCGTCGCATGCGCACCGCGGCGCCATGCTTTGTCTGAGTGCCCCCGGGCCGCATGCGTTCTCCTCCAACAAAAACACGCCGCTTAAAAGCGGCGCATTCTTTCATATCCACAGTTGAGTGTATCAGCGAACCCAAAAGGTTGCGCAACGAATGGGCAAATACGAGATGCGAGCGGACCCATCCACGCGATAAGCGGATGAAAAGCAGGTTTGTTGCACAACAAATAAATGAACGCGCACCCAATTATGAGTGCCCCGTGCGGCAGGCCGACGGGACATGCCGCGAAGCTGACGCCGTTTAGATCGCGCGGCGGGCCTCGATAGCGCGGCCAAGCGTAAGCTCGTCGGCATACTCCAAGTCGCCGCCCACGGGCAGGCCGCTCGCAAGACGCGATACCTCAACGCCCAGCGGCTTGATGGTGCGAGCGAGATAGCTCGCCGTGGTCTCGCCCTCGATATTGGGGTTGGTGGCGATAATGACCTCGTGGATATCCTCATGGCCCAAGCGCGCCAACAGCTCGCGGACGTGCAGCTGCTCGGGGCCGATCTTATCCATGGGGCTGATCACGCCGCCCAGCACATGGTACAGGCCATGGTAGCTGCCCGTGCGCTCAATCGCCTGGACATCGCGCGGCTCGCCCACCACGCAGATACGGGTGGTGTCGCGCATCGGGTCCTGGCAGATGGAGCACTCGTCGGCCGTGGCGTAGTTAAAGCAACGGCTACAAAAGTGAACCTCCTGCTTGACCTCCAGGATGGCCTCGGCCAGGCGGCGGGCCTCCTCGGCATCGGCCTCGAGCAGGTAATAGGCGATGCGCTGGGCCGACTTGGGACCAATGCCCGGCAGGCGGCCCAGCTCATCGAGGAGTTTTTGCAGGCTATGGTTGGCACTCATATATATGCGCGTCTTAGAACGGCATGCCCGGGATGTTGAGGCCGCCGGTGATGGCGCCCATCTGCTTGTTGGCGAGCTCGTTGACGCCGCGAACGGCCTCGTTGACGGCAGCCATAATCATGTCCTGCAGCATATCGACGTCCTCGGGATCGAGCGCATCGGGATCGATGGTGAGGTTGACGAGCTCCATCTCGCCGTTAACGGTCACCTTGACCATTCCGCCACCGGCAGAAGCGTCGACGGTCTGGGACTTGAGGTTCTCCTGCGCGGCGGCAAGCTGCTCCTGCATCTTGCGGGCCTGCTTCATCATCTGCTGCATGTTCATACCGGCCATAATGGCTCCTTTACGTGCGGCCGCACGCCGAGCTGCAAGGGCAGCCGGAGCGCGGCGGGACTTTCAAACTCAAAAATCGTACCACGGCACGGGGCAAGCAAGCAGGAAGGTCACGCTACCTCAGTCGATATACATGTCCTTGAGCGTAACGATTTGCCAATCTTCGCGTCCGGCGAGCTTCTTCTTTGTCGCGGCGCTCACATCATGCTTGCAAAACAACATGAAATGAGAGGCTGCGAACCCTTTTACCAAGCCTCGCTTGCTTTCGAGGTCGTCAATCTCTGCCGACTCGTCAAACGATTCCCTGTATTTGCACTCCCCGATCACCAGACGCTTTGACACCCGATCGGCAGCTAAAACATCGATATCATCCTGAGCCCGTTTGTCGGGATTCGTTCCCCACCACGACGACACTGCCGTTGCCGGAATTGGCAACTTGCCCTGTTTCGCCTGCTCAACCAGCCACTCGGCACACAACGCCTCAAACCGATGACCCAGGTATTCGTTCAGTTGCTCTTCTGGAAGCGCGTTGACAACTGCCTGGCCCAAACCGCCCTCGATATCGGACGAATACGGCATGACGAACCGGAACCAAAATGCATAGCACGGCTCGGAAAGCCGATAGATTCCGCGCTTGCTGGTTTCGACACTCTCGCCAAACGGAACGACCTTTTCGATAATTCCCACCGATTCCAGTGCCTTGAGATAGCGGGGCAACGTTGTCTGGGCAACACCCACGCGATCTGCGATCTGCTTTGCGCGGTTTGCACCGGCAGCCACAGCCCGCAAAATCGAGTTATACATTGCCGGCTCCTGAAACTCCTGACGAATCAGGCCCTCAGGCTCGCCATAGAGAAACCCCATGGGATCGAAGTAAAGCCGGGCCAGATTCTCCTTGAGTCCTATGCTCGAATCCAGCTGCTGCAGATAGTACGGGACACCGCCAAAGCAGCCGTAAAATTTAAAAGCCTCATGAGCGCTCAGACCCGGAAGCATCTTGGCTGCATCCCTAAATCCAAGGTCGCGCACCTTGATTTGAGCCGTGCGCCGGCCAAACAGGGGGCTTTTGCGTCCCAGCACATTGCTTTCCATAAAACCCTGATTGCTGCCGCAAAGAATGAGAAATGCGTTCGTTTCCCTGAAGGCCCGGTCGATGGCGACCTGGAAAATCGAGGGCAGCGCCTCGTTGCGCATCGCCGCATAGGGAAACTCGTCGAAAACAAAGACAAACCGCTCGGTGCGCGCTCGGTCGGCGATGAAGGAAAGCGCGTCAGTCCAGGATGAGAACCCGCCAATCGATGTAGGGAGATTGAAAAAGCTGGCGATAGCGCGATTAAAATCCGCAAGGTTGTCGGCATCGCTTTGCTCGAGAGCGGTAAACGAGAGCGTCCTTTTGCCGCGGCAGAACTCGTTAATCAGCGTCGTCTTTCCCACGCGCCGACGACCGTACACGACGGCCATCTGAAATGAACGCCGCTCATAAAGGGATTCGAGTTTTGCAAGCTCTGCTTCGCGTCCGACAAACATTATGCACTCCCGAATTATGCAATGTTGAATAATTCACACTTGCATAATATCTCAAGCTAAATCTAGTTGAGCAGGAATCAGACAATTTATCCGCACGGCTAAATGCCAAGCCGCTGCTCGAGGCGGTGCGCATGGCGGCGGGGTATAATTTGATTGTCATAGATGACAATTTGGAGGTGCCCTCGTGAATGTCCCAGCCGTACTCCAAAACATCCGCTCAAAACACCCCGTTGCATATTTGGCTCTCTATCTCTTTGCCGGCTGGGTATTACTGGTTATCATCACCCATGCCATAGCCTTTGGAGCAGAACTGCTGGTAGCCGGCTCGGACCAGCCCGTCGTCAAATGGGAGACGACCGATGAGTGCGCCGACGGAACCCGAACCATTTACTACAACAGCCCGTCCCTCTACCAAGAGTTCAAGGTCAAGATAAAGGACTCCAAGATTGTCGATGCCGAACTGGGCGACTATTCGGCAATCGGAGCAAGCGTCAGCTCCGAACAAGTCGAGCACACGGACAGCCATGCGACGTATCGTATCGACCTCAGCATCCTAGGCCGACCGTCACGCGCCTGTCTGCTCGAATGCGATATACGCGGCACCACACTACACATGTCCGAAATACAGATGCGCCCGGAAGAAGAGTCCCTGATGGGCTAGAGACCCTAGGTCCAACGAGCGCCGTTCAAAGCAAAGAAGTCTCTTCTTGAGCAGTATACCCGCCAGTACGACTACTCCACCGGTTTGAAGATGGTGGACTGGCCGAAGACGCTACGGATGAGGGCTTTGGCCTCGTCCTCGGTCTGCGGGATGCTTGGGGCTGCGCCTTGATGGCCGAAGGGGCTGCCCGCGCCGGGGTTGGACTCCCAGGGAGCCGCAGGAGCGTCCTCCTCTTTGGGGGCAGCTGCAGCGGGCTTGGGCGCGGACGCCGCACCCGGCACGTCGAACGGGGGCAGATCGTCCCCGCCGGCATCGGCAGCAAAACCGCCGACCATGGCATCGTCGTAGGGAACCTGCTCGGATTCCCACGGCGCAGACGGCGCGGCGGGCTGAGCCGTGGGAGCGGACGCGCGCTCGGGCGCTCGGGGTGCGGGCTCGGTCGGGAGCTTGCCCGTGGCAGGAGCGCCGGCGGGGTTGTCGGAGCGCAGCCAGGGGGCCTTGGCCAGGTCGGATGACTTGGGCGCAGGCGCGGGGATCGGAGCAGCCGGTTTGGGCGCAGCGGGTTCAGGCGCCGACGGGGTCGGTGCCGCTACCGGTGCCGCTTTTGGCTGCGTCGCGCTGGCGCTCGAGGATGCAGGGGCCGCCGAGGACACGGGTTGCGGGTCCGCAGATGCCGCAGCCCGTGCAGATGGAGAATGCTCCTCATGTTGAGGAGCCGGCGTGCCACCCCCATCCAGGACATAGTCGACGGTACGACGACCGAAGACCGCGCAGACCGTCGGCAGGACCACCGACTGCGTGTCGGCGCGACCGAGCATCTTGATGGCAAAGGTCGAGCCCGCGGGGAACGAGACCGTGAGCTTGGAGCCGTCGTCGGCCGTGGCGCGGGCATTGAGCAAAAGCCCTGCGTAGGAGGCCTGACGGGCCTTGACGCGTTCGACGACCTCGGCCCATTTGCGCTGGAGCTCACCGGCATCCTCGACCGCGGGGGTCTCGGCGGCGCCGGCGGCGGCAACCTGAGCGGCAGTGTTGGGCTTGGACACCGGCACGGTCGATGCAGCAGGCGCGGGAGCCGTAACGGGTTGAGGCGCAGGCGTTACAGGTTTGGACGCGGGAGCCGGAGCCGCGGACTTGGGCGCAGGCTGGGCAGCTGGAACAGCAGTGCCGCGGTCCCAAGGCATGCCACCCTGATGCGCGGACGTAGCAGCGGGGGCGGCGGTCGCCGCAGGAGTAGCAGCTCGGGCACCCGAGATCAGCGTCGGTTGCTGTGTCGTCGCAGGTGCAGCCACGACAGCCGCAGACGCACTCGCTTGAGCAGCAGCCACGCTCGCCGGAACGGCGGCGTTGGCAACCATGGCCTCCAAGCGCGCCACGCGCTCGGCCAGGGCCTCAATGGTCAGATCGGCCTCGGGACGTGCCAGGCGCGTGCAGGCGATCTCGAGCACCAGGCGCACGTCGCTCGCACCCCTCATCTCCAGTGCGGCATCGTCGAGCACCGTCAGCACACGGGCCAGGCGGTCGGCAGGATGCTCGCCAAAGGCAGCGGCCTCGGCAGCAAGCGCCTCGGCCTGCTCGGCGCCGCCCTCAAACAGCTCGGCACGGGCGCCGGCAACGCAGGCCACGTACACATCGCGCACATGCGCCACCAGGTCGCGCGTCAGCTCAAGCAGGTCATTGCCTTCCTCGACCTGCGCGCGAATGAGCCCATACAGCTCGGCGACATCACGATCGGCAATGGCACGCGCAAACTCGCCCAGAATCTGGTCCGAAACTTCGCCCAAAAGCGAGCGGGCATCGTCCGCATGCACGGTGCCGTTGCCAAAGACGCTCAGCTGCTCCAGCGTGGAGAGCGCGTCGCGCATGCCGCCCTTGGCATGGCGTGCCACGATGGCAAGCGCCTCGTCGTCGTAGTCGAAGCCCTCCTGCTCGCACACGTATGCCAGGCGGCGCTCGATATCCTCGTTACCGATGCGGTGGAAATCGAAACGCTGGCAGCGCGAGAGGATGGTCTCCAGAATTTTTTGCGGGTCGGTGGTGCACAGCACAAAAATCACGTGTGCCGGCGGCTCCTCGAGCGTCTTGAGCAGCGCGTTGAACGCCGCCGTCGTGAGCATGTGGACCTCGTCGATGATATAGATCTTGTACTTGCCACGCACCGGGGCAAAGTTGACGGAGTTGATGATCTCCTCACGCACGTTGTCCACGCCGGTACGGCTTGCGGCATCGAGCTCGTAGACGTCTGGGTGGTTGCCCTCGGCGATGAGCTCGCATTCCTCACAGGTGCCGTCGGGCATGCAGCCGCTCGCACCCTCGGCGCGCGCCGCCTCGGCATTGCGGCACAGCAGCGCCTTGGCAAGAATACGCGCCATGGTGGTCTTGCCCGTGCCGCGCGGACCGCAAAACAGGTACGCGTGGGACAGGCGCCCCTCGGTGATGGCGTGCTCGAGCGTCGAGACGATATGTTGCTGGCCCACCACGGAGTCGAAGGTGAGCGGGCGATACTTTCGGTACAACGATTCCATGGGTGCTCCCCCGGGTATACTGAGTCTTGTTGCCGCGACGGCCATGCGGTCGCACGGCATACTGCATTCATAATAACCCGTACGGCGAGCCCGCCGCGATAGGAGTCCAAAGAGCATGGCAGACGCAGAGAGCAGCCTCGTTCCCTCCGAAGCAGCCGACCAGGTCGAGGTCGCGCTCGAGACGCAGGCAGCGGTCGATGACGGCATTCTGTACCTCAACGAGTATCAGTACGAAAACGATCTGGTCACCGACTTCGCCCGCCTGGTCGCCTCGCCCAGGCGCCGCGGCTCCCTGTACGTCGCCGCCGCCATTGCCGCGCTGCTGGGTATTGGCATGCTGGCGGCCGGCGGCAACTGGATCAAGTTTGGCGTCGTCCTGATCGTGTTCGGCGCCTTTTTGGCCTGGTGGAGCAAAAATCTGCACCATACGCTCGCGCGCGACTTTATCGAAGCCGTCGAGGCCGACGAGTCCATGGGTGGCCGCTATCGCCGCGTCGCTGCCAACGAGGACGGCCTGATGGTCTGGGGCAAGAGCGGCAAGTCGCAGTTCTTCCCGTTTGAGAAGCTCGACCACGTGCTCGACGGCGAGCGCATCTTTGTGGCCATGTTCGCCGACCAGGGCGTGACGATCCCCAAGGACACCTTCGTCCGTGGCGATGCCGAGCAGTTTGGCTCCTTCCTTAAGGCGCGCATCAACAAAAAGCTCCGCATCGAGACCAAACGCAAGAAGATGAAGGCCGAGAAGGCCGCAGCCGAAGCCAAGCAGGGCGACAAGCCCCAGGAGACCAAGGGCAAGCAGCGCAAGCAGAAGAAGAACAAGAAGAAGCGCTAAGGCCAAGCCAGACGGGCAGCCTCGCGTCCCGCCATCCTCCCCATGCACCCGAGCGTGCTACACTAGCAGCATCTATGCCACCGCGAACGGCTCGGCCCCGCGCCCGCCGCTCGCAAACGAACTTTAAACGCACGAGGGTTGGCCATGCCGCTTTTCTCGCAACATACCGCCCGGTTCTCGCCGGACGTTCCTTTGGAGGGCACCAGCTCTCGCGAGCTACTCAAGCGGTACCAGCCGCTCGAGACGCTTGCGACCGGCGGTTTTGGCTCCATCGAGATCTGCCGCGACACGCACCTGCGCCGCCGCGTCGCCATTAAGCGCATCCCCCTTATCAACGGCGCCGGCATGCCCGCCAGCGACATCATGGATGTCCTACGCGAGGCACACACCGCCGCCATGCTTCAACATCCCAATATCGTGCAGGTTATCGACTTTACGCACGACACCGCCTATGCCTACCTGGTCATGGAATATGTCGACGGCATGTCCCTAGCCGAGTTTTTGCATCGAGTTGACGGCCATTCGCTCACCCTTGACGAGGCGGCGGCCATTGCCGACGCGCTGGGGCAGGCGCTCACCTTCGCCCATAGCAATGGCGTACTCCACCTAGACATTAAGCCCGCCAACGTGCTCATCGACCACTCGGGCAATGTAAAGCTCACCGACTTTGGCATGGCGCGGCTGTCGTCTGCCGGCGGCTTTGGCGGCTCGCGCGGCGGCACCATCGGCTACATGCCTCCCGAGCAGCTCGATATCGAGACCGGCACGGTCGACGAGCGCGCCGATGTCTTTGCCCTTGCCTGCGTTATCTATGAGGGCCTGTGCGGCAGCGCTCCCTTTATGGCCGCCACGCCCGGCGACTCGCTCGGCCGCATCATCGGCGGCGCCACCTACCCCAGCGAGCTCATCCCGCATTTTCCCCCGGGAGCCGAGGCTGCGCTCATGAGCGCCCTCTCCCCCATGCCGCAAGACCGCCCCAACGGCATCGAGGCATTTTGTGACCAGCTGCTCGCCGGCTTGGGCAGCGTGCGCGAGGGCCGTCGCAGCCTGGAGCAGATGGTGGGCGAGCTGTCGGATGACGAGCGCGCGGCAGACGGTATCGAGCCATCGACCTACGAGGACGACACCATCGAAGTCGACCCCGCACTTGGCTGGGCCGGCACGCGCTGGAGCCACGCGCGCGATTACACCATGCGCGCCATCTCGGCGCTCTTATGCGGAGCCTTCAGCTTTTTGCTCATGCAGACGGCTGGCGTCGCGGCACTTCCCGGACTTATTACCGCGGCCATCGCGATTGGGGCGGCCGCCGGCCTGGCCCCGCAGATTGGCTCGGCTATCTCGGCCGTGGGCTTTTTGGTACTTATGGCCAACGCCACCATGCAGGCGCAGGGCATCCTGTCGATGCTGCCCGTCGCGGTGCTCTTTGCCGCCACCATGTCCGGATGGTGGATCGCCTGGGGCCGCACCGAGGCCGCCGCGAGCGCCGCGCTCACCTGCGCGGTGGCACTTGGCTGTCTAACGGGCGACGTCCTCCTTGCCGCCGGGGTTGCCGCCGGCATCGCGGCCTTTTGGCTCGGCCCGGCAAGCGCCGCGGCCGCCACGGGGATGGGCGCGCTATTTGGCCGCCTGGCTACGGTTGCGCTTTCCGCCGGAGGCGTGCTGGGACTCGGCAATGTTGCCGCGGCGCTGGGAGACGTGTTCTTCTGGGCTGCCGTTGTGCTCGTCGCGGCGACGGCTGCACTGACATCTCTGCTCCTCAACGCCCATGCCAAGCGTGCCGAGCAGGGCTCGAACCTGACCGCAATCGCTGCCATCGCCGGCTGCGGAATAGGCTCCGCGGCGTCGCTCTGTCTTGCACACCATATGGAAATTGCCAGCCTTGCGGCCGCGGTCGTCGTCAAGGCGGCGGTTGCGGGAACCCTATCCTCTATAATCGTTGGGATATGCCTTTATTTGCTCGGATACCAAAGAACCTATACGGAGAGTGATCTTTCGTGAACTTCCTGAACATCTTCGAGGACCACGTGGCCGGCATCTTCGGTGCTACCCGTGCCCCGTTCTCCTTTAAGAAGCTTGCCAAGCAGGCCGCTCGCGACATGGAGGATCAGACTCTGGTGATCAACGGCGTCAACACCGCGCCGGCGCTCTATACCATCCTGATCGCCGCCGACGACGATCCCATGCTCGCCCCGTTCTACCCCGAGCTTTCGCGCGAAGTCCGCGAGTTTGTGAAGGCACAGGCCGAAAAGCGCCGCTATGTGTTTGTCGGCGAACCCCTCGTTCGCTTTATGATCGACCCGCAGCTGCGTGCCGGTAAGTTTTCGGTCTTTGCCGAGAACGTCGACGCCCCCACGCTCGGTCGTCTGTACGAGGAAGAGCGCGCCTACCAGAATGGCCTGGGCCAGAACAACTCGGCAGCAAGCCGCGCCGCCAGCGCTCCCCGTGCCGGCAAGCAGCAATTCGCCGCTCCGCAGCAACAGCACCCCGCCGCCATGCCCCAGCAGCCGGCGCCCCGTGCCGCCGCTCCCGACCCGCTCGCCGTGGCCGACCCCTTTGCGCCCAACGTCCCCGACCCCGCCGCCGCGCCCATCCCCGTGCCGCAAACCGTCTCTCGTGACGCCCTCGCCGGTATGGGCGGAGCCGCCGCGACCGGCGCCGCCGTGGGCCTTGGCGCCGCGGCCGGTATTGCCTCTAACATGGCGAGCACCCGCGCCCCGCAGCGCCCGCTCGCCCAGCTCGTCGACGTCGTGAGCGGCGAGAGCCATAGCATCACTTCCGCGCAGGTGACCATCGGTCGCGAGCGTTCGGTTTCGGACATAGCCCTGCGCGACCCCAACGTGTCGCGCCGTCACGCCCAGCTCACCTTTACCGGTTCGGACTGGTCGATCGAGGACCTCAATTCCACCAACGGCACGCTCGTCAACAACCGCCGCATCACGCGCTGCCCGCTGCGCAACGGCGACCTGCTGACGTTTGGCCTAAGCACCTTTGAATTTAGGGGATAGTCGCTTATGAACATCGATATCGTCCTTTTTGCAGGCCGCATCGTCCTGGTCGCCTTGCTCTACATCTTCCTGTTCGCCGTCATGAAAACCGGCGTGGGACTCGTACGCGGCCAGCGCCGCGACTCCGCTATCTGGACGATCGATGTGGACAAGGGTCCGCGCGGCATCCGTGGCATCCATGTAGACATGCTCGGCCCCGTCATCGTGGGCCGCTCGCCGTCCTCGGACATCTGCATCAACGAACCGTTTGTCTCGGCCTCGCACGCACGCTTTTCGCTGCAGGGCCCGGCACTCATTATCGAAGATCTCAACTCGCTGAACGGCACGCTCGTTAACGGCCGTCAGCTGGTAGAGCCCGCAACGCTGCGCGAGGGTGACGAGGTCCAGATTGGCGACGTGGTCATGAAGGTGAACCGTCGATGATCGACGAGGAGAACAAGTCCGCAACCATGCCCGAGACGCCGACTGTCCCCGCAGCTGCGCCGGCCCATGCCGCTCCGGCGCGCCCTGCGACCGTGAAGCCCGAGGACACCGTGTTCTCCCTGCCTCTTTCGCATGTAACTCAAGAATATCCGGCGCTCGTCGATGACGAGGATGCCGACACCGAGCAGCTCGACGCCCCCATCGGGGCGCACGCTGCCGAGCCGCCCGCGGAACCGGAGGCAACGCCCGTACCGGCTCACTTTGCCGAGCCCGTCGCCGAGGCGATGAACGAGAGCGCTGCCGTGTTTGCAGCCCCCGAGCCTGCCGCGCCGGTATTCCCCGTCGCCCCGGCAAGCGAGGCGGCACCCGCGTCCGCAACGCCTGCCGAAGTTGAGCGGCCCGTTGCCGCGCCCGCCGCAGCTCCCGAGCCCTCTGCTCAACCCCAGAGCACGCCCGCGCCGTCGCACTTTGCGACGCCCGAGCCGACGGCTGTCGAGCCGCAGCAGGACGGCGATCCCGCCGACCGCGTAACCGAAGATCTCAACCTTCCAGACATCTCCGACGCCGAGTCGGGAGACGATGCCGACACCGTCTCCCCCGGCGACACCGCCGAAATCGATGTCGCCGCCGTGGAGGCAAAGCTCAAAGATCCCGGCTCGACCATGAGCTTTGAGCCGCTGACCGACGAGCGCATCGAGACCGACTCGACCTACGACGCCGGCACCACCACGCAGCTTATGTGGGGCGCCCGCTCCGACGTCGGATGTGTACGCCCGCATAATGAGGACTCCTATCTGGTGCAGTCGCCGCTCTTTTGCGTGTGCGACGGCATGGGAGGACACGCCGCCGGCGAGGTGGCATCCTCCATCGCCGTCGAGACCATCGCCAAGACGGCGCCGCAGTCCGCCGACGCCGCGCGCCTGGCCGCAGCCGTCGAGGCCGCCAACGCCGCCGTGATCGAAGCCGCCCTCAACGGCTTGGGCAAACCCGGCATGGGATGCACGGCCACCTGCGCCTACATCGAAAACGACACGCTCGCCATCGCCCACGTGGGCGACTCGCGCGCCTACCTGCTCCACGAGGGCACGCTCATCCGTGTGACCCGCGACCACTCCTACGTGGAGGAGCTCGTGGATGCCGGCGAGATTACGGCCGACGAGGCCCGCGTCCACCCCAACCGCTCGGTCATCACCCGCGCGCTGGGCTCGGATCCCGCCATGTATGCCGACCACTTTACCCTGCACATCGAGGAAGGCGACCGCCTGATTCTGTGCTCCGACGGTCTTTCGAGCATGATTCCCGATAGCGATATCGAAAACATCGCTACGCAGTCCTCGACCGCACAGATCTGTGTCGACAACTTGGTGGACGCGGCGCTCGCCGCCGGCGGCCACGACAATGTGACCGTGGTGGTCGTCGACCTGGTCGACGACGGCGTCATGCGCGAGGCAAAACGCGTCCGACGCCGCAATGTCACCATCGCCGCCATCTTGGCCCTTGTCTTTGTGCTGGTAGCAGGCATCTGGGCATACACGGGCATCACCGGCTCCTATTACTTGGGAACCTACCACGGCAATGTCGCCGTCTGGCGCGGCCTGCCCGGCAAGACACTCGGGGTCGAGCTCCACTGGCTCGAGAGCGAAACCAGCATCAAACTGTCCGACCTGCCCGAAGACACGCAAAACCGCCTGAAGGCAGGCATTCCGCAAACGAGTGTCGACGATGCGCAGGACACCATTTCCAAGTACCGCCATCAGATTGACGAGGAGCAGACCCGTCAGGTGATTGACGCGCAAACGATTCGCGACAACACCGATCAGGAATCCAACTCCGAGTCAGATTCCGAGAAAACCGCCGAACAGTCAGCCGAGGCCGAAGCCTCCGATAAGAATTAGAAAGGGAGTGCCGCTTATGAGTCGCCGCAACACCGAACTGCTCTTGCTCATCGCCTCGGCGTTCCCCGTCATCCTGCTCTATGCGATGTACGTGCTCACCGCGGGTGCCACGATTTCCTTTGAGACGCTCGCCGTGCCGATCGGCCTGTTCGCCGCCTTCGCCGCGGCGCATATCGCCGTGCGCATCCTGGCGCCCGGCGCCGATCCCGCCATCCTACCCATCGTCTTTGTGCTCTCGGGCATCGGCATCACATTCGTGACGCGCCTAGCCCCCGACCTCGCCATCTCGCAGCTCATCATCTTGTTTGTCTCGGTGGCGCTCATGGTGGGAACGCTCGCACTGGTCAAGAACCTCGACGTGGTCATGCGCTACAAGTACACCTTTGGCATTATCGGCATCATCCTGCTGATGCTGCCGATCTTTATCGGCACCACGATTTCGGGCTCCAAGCTGTGGATTCGCATCGCGGGCTTCACCATCCAGCCCGGCGAGTTCGCCAAGGTCTTCATCGTCCTGTTCCTGGCAGGCTATCTGGCCGAGAACCGCGAGCTGCTTTCCATCTCCAACCGCAAGATCCTGGGCCTCAAGATTCCGCGCTTCCGCCTGCTGCTGCCGCTGTTTGCCGTGTGGGGCGTGTGCCTGCTCATCGTCGTCTTCGAACGCGACCTGGGCTCGGCCGTCCTGTTCTACACCATCTTTTTGCTGATGCTCTATGTTGCCACGGGACGCTTTTCGTACGTCATCATCGGCCTTGCGCTGCTGGCCGTTGGAGCCGTGGGCGCCTACAAGTTCCTGTCGCACGTGCAGGTGCGCTTTCAGGTCTGGGTCGATCCGTTTAAGGACGCCCAGGGCCAGGGCTACCAGATCGTACAGTCACTTTACTCGCTGGCTGACGGTGGCCTGGTTGGCGTCGGCATTGGCAACGGCATGGCAAACAACATCCCCGTCGTCGAGTCCGACTTTATCTTCTCGGCTATCGGCGAGGAAATGGGCCTTTTGGGCGGCGGCGCCGTGCTCATCCTGTTTATGCTTTTTGCCGTGCGTGGCCTCACCACGGCAGCCCGCGCCAAGTCCGACCTTGCCGCCTTTAGCGCGACCGGCCTTACGGCGGCCATCAGCTTCCAGGCATTCTTAATCGTTGGCGGCGTAACCCGCCTGATCCCGCTGACCGGCGTCACCCTGCCCTTTATGAGCCAGGGCGGCTCCTCGCTGCTGGCGAGCTTTATCATCGTCGCGCTGCTGCTGCGCGCCGGCGACGAGGCAACCGGACGCGAAGCCGAGCTCACCGGCACCGGCACCATGGCCGCCATCATCGATGACCAGGTCGCATCCGCCGCCCCGACCGGCACACGTTTTGCCAGCGCATCTTCCTACGGCCACGGCAACCACTCCGCGGGTTCTCGCATGCGTCGTCGCCTGCTCGACACGCCTGAGTCCGGCGTGCTCGGCCGCGTGGCACTTGCCAACCGTCTGACTCGTGCCGTGTTTGCCTTTACAGCGCTGTTCGCCATCCTTATCGGCAACCTCACCTATGTCCAGGTCATCAAGGCGAAGGACTACCAGGACATGCCGACCAACAACCACACCATCGCCCGCTCCAAGTACATCCAGCGTGGCTCCATCATCACGTCCGACGGTGTGACACTAGCCGAGTCGCTGCAGCAGGAGGACGGCACCTACGCCCGTTCCTACCCCAACGGCAACATGGCCGCGCACGTGGTGGGCTACGTGAGCCAGCAATACGGCACCGCCGGCATCGAGAGCGTCATGAACGATACGCTCACCGGCTCCAAGGATTACTCCAGCTGGAACAACGCCATCGCGTCGCTCGCGGGGCAGACCCAGCCGGGCAATACCGCCAAGCTCACCATCGACTCGCGCATCCAGACGGCTGCCGAGCAGGCGCTCAAGGGCTTTAAGGGCGCTGTGGTGGTCATGGATCCGCGCACCGGTGCGGTCCTTGCGTGCGCGAGCTCGCCCACCTACGACAACACCAACATCGATGCGCTGCTCCAGTCGGGCGGCGGCGAGGACGGCTCCATGTACGACCGTGCCATGGACGCGCTGTACACCCCGGGCTCGACCTTTAAGGTCGTCACACTCTCCGCGGCGCTCGAAACCGGCACCGCCAGCCTTACCAGCACGTACCAGGCGCCCGGCTCCATGGATATTGGCAACGCGCCGGTCACCAACTATGCCAACGAAAGCTACGGCACCATCAGCCTGCAGCAGGCCTTCGCCGTGTCGTCCAACGTCGTCTTTGGCCAGGTGGCAAACGAGGTCGGCGCCAGCTCGCTCGTCCAGTTTGCCAACGCCTTTGGCTACGGTCAAAAGCTCGGTCAGGATCTGACCACCGCGGCTTCCATCATGGCCGACCCGTCGCTTATGACCGAGTGGGAGACCGCTTGGGCAGGCGCCGGTCAGCCCGTCGGCATGGACCACACGCCTGGCCCGCAGACCACTGTTATGCAGAATTGCGTGATCGCTGCGGCTATCGCCAACAGCGGCGTGGTCATGGACCCGTTCTTTGTGTCCCAGATACTCGCCCCGGACGGAACCGTTGTTAAGACCACGCAGTCCCGCTCGCTGGGCCAGGCTGTCAGCTCTGCCACGGCCGACCAGGTCAAGCAGGCCATGCTCGCCGTCGTCCAGTCCGGTACCGGCACCGATGCCCAGATTCCGGGCGTCAAGGTTGCCGGCAAGACCGGTTCGGCCGAGACCGGCGGCACCAACGTCAACTCTATGTTTGTTGGCTTTGCACCTTACGATTCACCCACGGTTGCCATCTCGGTAGCCCTGGAGGATTACGACAAACACGACGTCAAAGCGGCCAAGATTGCCGGCATCGTCCTGACCGCGGCGCTCGCCGCACAGGGAGCGTGATGCCCATGATCAAAGCGGATACTTATGGCGCGCCGCGGCCGATGAGCTAGCGGCAACGCGCCACACGGCCCCAGCGGCCACACATCTGGTACTACACACATCGTTGAGCGAATAGTTATGTTAGGAGCAGGAATGGAACAGAGGGTCCTCGGGGGAAGATACCTCCTCAAGGATAAGGTGGGAACGGGCGGTATGGCGACCGTCTTCCGTGCACAGGATCAGGTCCTCGACCGCACGGTTGCCGTCAAGATCATGCTGCCGCAGTATGCCGGCGACGCCACCTTCGCCGCCCGCTTTAAACAGGAGGCTCAGGCAGCTGCCGGCCTGTCCTCCCCCTATATCGTGGGCGTCTACGACTGGGGCAAGGACGGCGACACCTATTACATCGTCATGGAGTACCTGCGCGGTACCGACCTTAAGAGCGGCATCAAGAGCCACGGCGCCCTCGATCCCAAGAAGGTCGCGCAGATCGGCTCGCAGATCAGCTCCGCACTTTCGGTCGCACACAAGCACGAGATCATCCACCGCGACATTAAGCCGCAAAACATCATGGTGCTGCCCGACGGCAACATCAAGGTAATGGATTTTGGCATCGCACGCGCCAAGAACAGCCACCTCACGCAGGATAACAACGTTCTGGGTACCGCCCACTATGTAAGCCCCGAGCAGACCCGCGGCCAGGACCTCGGCCCCACCTCGGATATCTACTCGCTGGGTGTCGTCATGTACGAGTGCGCCACCGGCCGCGTGCCCTTTGACGGCGACGACGCCATCTCGGTCGCGCTCAAGCAGGTCAACGAGCTCCCCATCCCGCCGAGCCAGATCAACTCCGGCGTCGATGCCGACCTTGAGCGCATCATCCTCAAGTGCATGGAGAAGGACCCGGCAAACCGCTTCCAGACAGCCGACGAGCTGCGCCAGGTGCTTAACAGCTATCTGTCCGGCCGTGCCGTCAATGTCTCGGAGCCCACGCGCATCATCGGTGCCGCCGGCGACCTGGGTGCCACCAAGACCCGCGAGCTTTCCGACTCAACGCGCGCTATGGTTCGTCCCGTCTCGGGCGTGAGCGGTCAGAACACCGCCCGTAGCGCTGCCTCGGGCTCCACGGGCTCCTACGAGGTCGAGAAACCCAAGTCCAACAAGAACAAGATCATCGCCGCCGTGATTGCCGCCGTCGCCGTGATTGGCGTTGTAGTGGCCTTTGCCACGGGCATGTTCAGCGGCGAACAGGTCACGGTGCCCGACGTGCTGGGCAAGGACCAGGAAACCGCTATTGAGCTGATCAAGGAAGCCGGCCTTGAGGTAGGCACCGTCGACCAGAGCTACAACGACGATGTCGACGAGGGAAAGGTCGCCGAGCAAACCCCCAACGGTAACACCAAGAAGGCCAAGGGCACGAGGGTGAACCTGGTAATCTCCAAGGGCCCTAAGCCCTCCGAAAAGGTTGAGGTTCCGCAGCTCCTCGGCCTGACCAAGGACCAGGCCGAGGCCGCACTGGCAAGCGTAGGGCTCAAGGGCAACGCAACCGAGGAGGCCAACGAGGCCGAAGAAGGTCAGGTCTTTGAGCAGGGCACTGAAGCCGGCAAGGAAGTCGAGAAGGGCACGACCATCTCGTATAAGGTCTCCAGCGGTCCCGACACCACCTCCGTCCCCGATCTGACCGACATGACCGAGGCCCAGGCACGCAACGCCCTCGACGTGGCCGGTTTTGGCGTCAACGTGAGCTACCAGGAGAACGATTCTGTCACCGAGGGCACCGTCATTAGCTGGAACCCCAGCGGCAAGCAGAAGCCCGGCGCCACGATCACTGTCGTCATCGCCAAGAAGTCCGGCAAGGCCAGCGTTCCGGGCAACCTGTACGGCAAGAGCATCTCCGCCGCAGTCACCGCGCTCAACAACGCCGGGTTCTACAACATCGCATTCTGCGATCAGAGCGGCAACCCCGTGAGCGGCAACGAAAACGCCACCGTTACGGGCGTCTCCCCCACCGGCAAGCAGTCTACCGACAGCACGATCACGCTGACGGTTTCGATTTCTGGCTCTGGTACTGATTCAGGCGACGATTCCGGCACGACCAACTAGTCATCAAGACGTTGCCCACAGCGGCTGATGACGCAAAAACATTCGCTCAATGGCGCCCGTTTGCTCCCCCGGCAAACGGGCGCTTCGCTTTAGCTGAATCATCGAAAACTACGGCATGCCTTTAGACCAGAAGAGCCCGGCACCGTGGTGGTACCGGGCTCGATATTCCTCTGGTGCCCCCGGGCGGATTCGAAAACTCCCCCCCCCGCGGGGAAATTGGTGACGCGGGTGTCGACGGTCCGAATCCGACGGCGGCCCCCACAAATGAACTGCACCCCAAAACTTGGACGGCTTAAATAAGAACTACGCCGCAAGAGGCTGGCTCCGGAACTCCTCCGGGGTCAGTCCCTTCAGTTTAACCTGCCTCCGCCTCGTGTTCCAATGGGCGACGCACGCGTCCAGGTCCGCCTTGAAGGACTCGAAGTCGGGCCATGTCCTTCCCCGGAAGAACTCGTCCTTCATGTGGCCGAAGACCTGCTCGGTGGCGCCGTTGTCGATGCAGTTGCCCTTTCTGGACATGCTCTGGACGATCCCGGCGTCCCTCAGCCTCCCGCACCATGCGGCGTGCTGGTACTGCCAGCCCATGTCGCTGTGAAGCACCGGTTTCGCGCCCTCGGGTATCTTCGCCGGCAGCCGGTCGAGCAGCTCGGCCTGCTGCGCCATGCCCGGGCTGGTCGACGTCGACCACGCGGCTATCTCCTTGCTGCCGAAGTCGTACACCGGCGCGAAGTAGGCCTTGCCCCAGGGCTGCTTGAACTCGGTGACGTCGGTGCCCATCTTCTGCCACGGCCCGTCGGCGGCGAAGTCGCGCCCGATGACGTTCTCGAACGTCTCGCCCACGACGCCCCTGTACGAGTTGTACCTATGGTAGTCGGTCTCGCGGCGGATGCCGCAGCGGACCCCCGTCTCCCGCATCATCTTGAGCACGGTCTTGTCGGCTATGCGCGCGCCCAGCTCGGTGCGCGGGCACATGGCGACCTGGCGGTGGCCGCACCCGTTGGCCGTGCGCGAGAAGATCTCCGCCACCGCGCCCCGCAGCTCCGGGCGCGTCGGCCTGGCCGGGTGCGACAGCGCGTAGTAGTAGCTGAACCGGGCCAGGCCGGCGCATTCCAGCAGGCTCCCCAGCTTGCGCCCCTCCGAGCGCAGGGCGCTAACGGCCTCGACCTTCACCCTGGTCAGAGCCCGTCCCTCTCGACCAGGGCACGCAATTTTTTTAGGTAGGCCACCTCGGTCTCGAGCCTTCGGCAGCGCTCCTCGAGCTCCTGCTCGCGGGTGCGCTCGCGCGGCCTGGGGCCGGACCCCTTCGGCCTGCCCCTGGGCTTGGGCCTGAGCGCCTCCATGGCGTCCCGCCCGCTCATGCCGCCGTCGACCACGGCCGAGGCGGCGGCGACCTTCTGCTCGTATATGTACCTGGTCTGCTTGCCGTCCATGGATAGCAGCACCTCGCTTCCGAACGACCGGTATACGTAGAGCCATTGTCTCACGGTGTCGCGCGGGACCGACAGCGCCTTCGCCGCCGACTCGAAGCCGTGCCCTCGCTCGAAGAGCCCGATCGCCGCCTTCCTGGCCTCGATGTCGTGTTTCACTCTCAAGTCGACACGTATAAAAAGCCTCCCATTTCTCGTGTCCAAGAAATGGGAGGCAGTTCACCCCGGAGGGACGCCTTTTTGCTCGGTATGATGCGAGTCGTTAGCGACGACGCTTGCGGTCGATCACGCGGGCCGCCGCCAGTGCGGTGACACCGGAGCCACCAGCAAGTGCGGCTGCAAGAATCGATGCATCGCCAGTACCCGGCAGGCCCGAACCCTTCGAAGGCCTACCAGGCTTCTTGTTGTGGTCGGAACCACCCTGCTGGCTGCCGCCAGTCGTACCGGGCTTCTCGGGCTGCCCGGGCTTATCGGTGCCCGAGCCGCCAAAGCTGGCCATTGCGGCATTCAAAGACTCGAGTGCGGCGGAGACCTCATCGGCAGAGCCGCGCTCAAGCAGCCCCTTAGCGGCGGCGATGGCATCGGCAAGCTGGGCCTTCTGCTCATCGGTACCGTTGGAGGTATCCATGTTCTCGGCCTTGACGATAGCGTCCTTAAGGGCGCTCACGTTGACCAGTGCCTTCAGAGCATCGGCGATCTTGGCGCGCGCGGCGGCAACATCGTCGACGGAACCGTTCTTGAGAACTTCCTCGGCATCGGCGACAGCAGCGTTGAGCTGAGCCATTGAATCCTTGGTGTAGTCCTCGGCACGAGCGCTCTTGGCAGAAGCGATATCGGCCTTGAGCGCCTTGACGTTGACCAGAGCGGCCTTGGCATCGTTGATTGCCTGGGCCAGGTCAGCGTCGTTGGCGGAATCGTGCGGAGCCTTGGCAGCCTCGATAGCGGCAGCAAAGGGTGCCCAGCTCGCCACGGTGTAGTCGGCCTCGTTGAGCTTCTCGGCCTCGGCAATGACCTTGTTCAGGTCGACAGCCTCACGCAGGGCAAGACCGGCCTTAGCGTCGTTGAGCTTCGCGGCCGCAGCAGCAACCTGCTCGGCAGTACCGTTCTTAAGGGCAGCAGCAGAGTCGTCGAAAGCCGCCTTGTAGGCGTTATAAGACTCATCGGTATACAGCTTGCCGTTGGTCTTCTTAAACTCGGCACGGGCAGCGATAAGCTCGCTGGCATCGACCAGCTTGCCCTCGGCGTCCTCGAGCGCAGCCTGTGCTGCCTTGAGCTGCTTCGGGGTCGCCTTGGTATTGGCGATCAGGTCCTCAAGCGCGCTCATGGCATCGCGATAGGCGGCAGCGCTGTCGGTCGTGTACTTGTCGGCGGCGGCGTCGGCCTCGCCGTACACCAGCTTGGCGTCGGCAAGGGCGACCTCGGCACGCTGCTGAGCGCTCTGGTCAAAGACCAGGGCAGTCTTCTTGGCCTCAAGCGCGGCAAGAAGCGCCTCGCCCTCGGTCTTGGCAAGATCCTCAGGATGCGCGAAAGCCTGCTCGGCCTCGGCATATGCATCGGAATATGCCTGATAGCTCGCGACGGTGTACTGGCCATCGTCGTTGGAGACCTTCTTGGGAAGCTCCTTGCCCGCGTACTTCTCGACACCGGCGGCGTCGGCAGACCTCAGGGCAGCGGTAACAGAATCGACCGTCGTCTGCGTGGCCTTGGTATTGGCAAGAGTGTCCTGCGCATTGGCGAGGGCCTTCTTAAAGGCATCGGCAGTCGACTTGGTCCAACCGCTCACGTCCTTATCCTTGAGCTCATCGACAGCAGCCTGCAGCGCCGTGGTATCGGCGGGGTTGGCATCGTCGATCAGGAAGAACTCGGCGATCTCGGGGACCGTGCCGTCCCACGTGACCTTGATGTCCTTAACGGCAGAGAAGGTCGAACCGGCAGCGCGGGCGAGCGTGCCAAAGCAGAACTCGCTTACGGGCTGGCTCAACGTGCCCAGGTCGATGTCCTCCGTCTTGCTATAGGCGGCATCGGTATAAACCGTAGCAGTCACCTTTGCGTTGGAGGGCGTACCGGCAGAGACGATGCGCACGCCCGAGAACACCTTGCCACCCTCGGCAATGGGCTCGGAGACGTGATACACCAGGGTGCCCTTGTTGTCCTGCGGACGCCAGGCGGTCTTGGTATCACCATCGGCAAGGTTAGCCGGCGTCTTGCCCTCGACCTCGGTGCTCGAGGAATCGAAGTCGGCATCGCCATAGGTGCTTACATACTCGCCGCCGTTGATACGGATCTCACCGATCTCGATCCAGCGCTGTGTGTAGGTCGCGGTAAAGCGAATGCGCATGTAGCGACCGGTCACATTGAGCTTCTCGGTACCGTTGGGATCGTTTTCGTTGGTAGCGGTGACATCGGTCTTGGGGTTGGCCGTGCACATGTTGCCCGGGTTCTTGGTGTCGCGCGTGAGCCAAGCTGCGTTCTTAGCGGTATCGCTGTTAAACGTGTTCTCGATCGTAGCAGCATCGCTGTTGATCTTAAGAACCTCGGTCCACTGACCATCAGCAGCATCCGGGCTGTCGGCGACCTCGATAACACCCTTGCGGATGAAGTCATAGGTCGTCTCGGGCACGTAGTATGCGATGGAGTTGATCTTGCGCTCCTGGCCAAGATCGAACACGATCGTGCTGCCCTCGGTGGCACCCTGCGTGTTCTTGAAGGTCGTGGACAGATCGCCATCGAAGATCTTCGAAGCATCAAAGTTGCCCAGGTCGCCCTTCACATAGGACGGAGCCTTGACCATCTTGTAGCTCGCGGAGAAATTGGTGAACGTCACGTCGCATGCGGCGGATGCCTGAATGCCAACATAACGAGCCTTGACGGGCTTCTTGGCGCCCGCGTAATCGATCCACTCGAGAGCGTTCTGCGAGTACACGACCTTGGCGCCCTTGGGAAGAGTCATGCCGTCGGTGTTGATGGCGACGTCGTTGCGCACTGCGCCCAGATCGACCGCAAGGTAGTTGCCGGCCCCAAACGAGACGGTGCCGTCGGAAAGCTGGACGCTGCCGTCCTTGCCCGTGGCCTTAAGGGCAACGCCCGAGATGTCGGAGCGGATGGTGCCGGTGCTGGCTTCCTTGCCCTTAGAAGTGGCGATCTCGCAGACCTGCCACCACTTGGCGGTGTCCTCGGTCGCACGCACGCGAATGCCGCGAATCTGCACGTTCTCGAAATCAAATTCCTGCTCACGGCTCGATGTGATATCGCCGCACTCGACCCAGTTGGCGCCATCGACGGTGTACTCGAGCGCACCGGCAGAAAGATTGTCGTTGCCCTGGACATAGCGCACATGGCCCACGGTCTTGGGAGCGGAGTAGGTAACGGTAATGGTGTCACCGCTCTTGATGTTGCCGCCGCCAGAGTTGTGCTTAACCCAAGCGTACGTATCCTCGTTACCGTCGACAACACGGGAAAGTGCATAGTTCTGGTACACATCCAGGCCCGTGCTCGTAACCGTAGCGGTGGGCTCGGGCTCGGTGGAAGCACCCTTGGTGGCAGAAAGCTCAAAGACCTTCCACCAAGACTTGGTGGCAGCGGTGTTCTTGACGCGGATTGCCTTGGCCTTGACGGCGCTGGGCAGCGTGATGGTCTGGGTGGCCGTGCCGTCGATATCGCCGGCCTTGATCCACGTGCCCGCCTCGTTTTGGTACTCGAGCACGCCGGCGTTGATACCATCACCAGAAGTGGGCTCGTTGCCGTTGCGTGCCGCCTGCACGAAGGTGAACGTATCGACCACGGACGTCTTGGTAAACGTAAGGGTCACTGTGGCGTTAGGTTGCGTGGTATCGCGGATATCGTACTCGGGGTCGTCGGCATTGGCCTTCTTGTACTGAAGGTGCGCATAGGTCGAGACGTTGCCGTCGTTGATGTTGGAGAGCGACTGTGCGGCCAAAACCTGGCCATCGATGGTCACCGCGCCTGCGACGGGCTGACCCTCGGGAGTCTGCTCTTCTTTGTTGACCTGGATCTCGTAGATGGTCGGCCAAGCATCGCGGCTGTTATCCTGCGTGGCGATGAGGCGAACGCCATAGACGCCCTTGACGTCCAGGCCGGTAACGGTGACGGTCGTGCCAGTCAGATCACCCTGGCCCTCAACGTCATTCCAGTTCTTGCCATCATAGGTCTGGAGCTTGGCATGCTGCATATAGTCAGCGCCATTGCCCTGAATAAAGGTCACGTTGGTCAGATCGAACGGCTTGTTCTTGATCATGCCAAAGTACGTACCCGCCGTGAGCTTGTTGGGGGTCTTGTAGATAACGCCCGTGTTGGCCTTACCGTCAAAGACGTTCTCGACCTTGCCCTCGGGAGTGTCGGTACGGCTGGTCACAAACTGCGTGGTATCGGCATTGGGGTCGGCAGCTAGCGTAGCGCGCTGACCCAGGTAGTTGTTGAGGGCATTAAGCATCGGCATGATGTAGGCCTTGCCCACCGATGCATACTCGGTGTGGTCCACATAGTGGAAGCCGTGCTTGTGAGAGGCAGCGAGTGCCTCGGAACCCTCGGAATACTTAGAAAGCATCTGAGAGCTGTCGCCCGAGAGGTCGGCCTTGAGTGCCTGAAGCTCGGCAATAGCGGCACGCGTCACGTCATCCCAAGCATCAATCCAATACACGATCTGGTCGAGCATGGCCTTGTTGCCGGCATTGGAACGATAGGTCTTGGCGGACTTCTGCAGACCACGGAAGAGCTCAATCATCTGGTCGCAATCCTCGGCGGTTGCGGTACCAGAGGTAACCTTGCCCTGGAAAGCCTGGAGCTCGGTCTTGATATTGGCGGACTCACGGCTCTCGAAGACTACGCCACCGCCGGTATAACGCTTCATGTGGCGGCTCAGCTCGCGCAGCGCGTTGGAGCCCTTCGTGGCGATGGGAGAATTGTGGTCGACGTAGGAGAACGAATCCTCCCAAGCCTGGTCGGCGTGCTCCTGGCTCTTCCACAGATTCCAAGAGAAATCGGCGTTCATGAAGATAGCGGCCTTGGAAGGCTCGGACTGCTGCATGGGGTTGAGCACGACGCCCTGAACCTTGCCGGGCTGGACATCGGTGCCCAGGGCGTTCTCATAGCCGCCCATGGACAGGGTGTCCTTGCTGTTGTCGGTGCACGGCCAGTTGATCCACATAAAGGGAGCAACGCCAGAATTGTTGGTGAAGGACGACGTGAAGTTATTGTCGACCTTGCCCCACACGCGGCCACCGGTGTTGATGACCTGGACGCTCTTGGGGAGATTGGCATACCAAGACTCGCCCCAGCCCATATAGTTCACAGGGCAGAAGATAAGCGTGTCTTTGAGACCAGGGTACTTAAGCGATCCGTCGGCGTTCTTCTCGGTCTGCTTCTCGTGCAGCCAATCGGTCATGTCATTGCAAAGCCTGGTGTACAGAGCGCTGCCCTGGTTGCCGGCGTCATCTGCCAGGATGGAAATCTGCCTAACGCCATGGTCCATAACCTGGGTGAATTTTTCCTTGAGAACAGCCACGGACTCGTCGTAGTTAGAGTTCGTAATGGGGTTGTGCATAAACGGATGAAGCGCGAACACAAAGCGGCACTTGGAGGTGTTGCCGGCCTCTGCAAGCGGTTCGATCTTCTCGGTCAGCTCTTCCTCGGTGTAGAGATCACGCCACTTGGCATTGTGCTTGGGGTCATCCTTGGGGGCGTAGACATATGCGTTGAGCTTGTAGTAGCCACCCCACTGCATCAGGTTCACGCGATCCTCGGTGCTCCAAGGATTACCATAGTAGCCCTCGATAAAGCCGCGCGTCACCACGTCCGCATAGTCGGACATGGTAAAGGTGCGCAGCTTGGCATCGGAAGTCTGCTGCAGAATCTGATAAAGCGTGGTCAGTCCATAGTAGGCGGCATCGGTGGTCTTGCCCAAAACGATAACGCGGTCGGGCTCGTTGCCGTCAGACGGAAGCGAAGCCAAGACATAGGAATCGTTGTGGTCGAACAGGCCGTCCGTATAGGACAGCTTGCCCTCTTGCACCAGCTGGTCAACATAGGTGTCAACCGCGCCGCCGGAACCCTTGACGCCCACAAGAACCGTCGTCACGGTGCTCTTGGAAGGAATAGCGTCAACGCTCTTTGCTTTGATGCCCTTCAGCGCCAAAGCTTCATCAAGGCGGCTGATGGTATCGGCATCGATGCCGGACTCTGTAAGCACGCTTGCCTTGTTGCGCAGCGTCTGCGCACCGTTGCCGTACACCATGCTGTGCGGCGTGGGGTACAGCTTATATTCGGCCGCCGTATCATCGGCATAGGCCGAAAACGGAGCCAGGCCGCCCAAGCAGGCAAGCATAACCGCTGTGACAGCGAGCAGCTTGGCTGTCATCCGTTTCTTCATCTCTTAAACCCTTTCTTGAGGCAGGTCTTCATTCGACTTCGGTCTATTGACGACGGTTCTTGACATACAGCACAACACCGGCACCGACAACAAGCAGGCCCACGACACCCGCGACCGCGATGTACATTGCCTGATCATCACCGGTCTTAACCAGGGTGCCAGGCTTCTTATCGCCCTTGTTGCCCGTAGTCGAATCGCCCTTGTTAGACCCAGCGGTACCGGAGCCGCCATTGCCGCCATCAGAGGTGCCCGGCTTGTCGGGATTCGGCTTATCCGGATTGGGCTTATCCGGATTGGGCTTGTCGGGGTCGGGAGTAACGGGATCCGGGGTGCCGGGACGCAGGCCCAGCATCGCGGAGCGGAGTTTGCCCTTGGCGCCGTTCACAGCCTCAAACGAGGGGTTCTCGTCTGCAGCAACATCCTTGGCATCCTTAAGGGCGGCCTGGAGCTTCTTCCAAGTCTCCGTAGTGTACGAATCCTTGTTGAGGCCCTCGGCCTGCTCGATGAGAGCGTTCAGGCCATCGAGGTCAACCGTCTCGTCGATGACGCGAACGCGGATTTCGCCAGCGGTTGCAAACTTGTTCCTATTTGCGGCAGAGTCGCCATCGGTCTCGTCAAAGTAGAGCTTGACGTCGGTTGCACCGGCAACAGGCTCGTCGAAGGTAATGTTCTTGGCGCCCGCACTGGACTCGAGCGTACCCTCGGCAACCTTCGTATAGGTGCTACCACCGTCGGTGCTCACCTCGACATGGTACTTGGTCAAACGGCCATTGGAGCTACCGGTACGCGGCACGTACACCATACCGCTCACCTTGGCGGGAGCAGCAAGCTTAACGTTGAACCAGTGAGGCATGTCATTGTCGGCGGGAGCGCTCCACTGGCTGTGCCAGAAGCTGGACTCGTCGCCGTCGACGGCAGCCGCAGCAGGACCGTTGGGAGCGGTCTCGCCGGTCTTCTCCTCGGAGCAGGCTGTAGCGGTCACGTTCTGAGCGAAGTTGTTGTCTGCAGACTTAAGCTCGAGGCCCTCAATTGCCTCGGTGAGCGTCTTCGTGTAGGCATCAACCGTATCCTGCATGCTCACCGGCAGATCGCGCTGGATGCTATCGCGCGCAGACGTGAGTGCCGCAACGGACTCGTCGGTATAGACAGACAGGTCGGAAGGAATTGCGGCGAGCAAAGCGTCGAGCTTGCTGTAATCGGCGGGCTTGTACTTAACGTTGGCAACGCGGTCGTTGATCTGCTGCGTGAGATTGGCGATCTCGGCGGCATCGGGGTTGACCTGGTTGATAAGGTCACGAGCCTGCTCGACGAGCGTCTCGAGCTCGGCATCGTCGGCGCCGGCAGCCAGCACGGAGCGTGCCTTGAGCTCGGCGTTGTCGAGCGCCATGGTGGTCGCAAACGTAGCGCTGCGCGTCAAGCGAACGTCGTCGACGTAGCCCGTAAAGGCGGCAGTCTTGCTACCGATACGCTGGACAGGAAGCATGCACGTAGCCTTGAGCTTGGTGCCGCCGTCCTGACCGATGGTCTCCTTAAGCTTGCCGTTCACATACAGCGAAACCTTGGTCATGCCCTCGTTCTTAAACTCAAGCTCGACCCACTCGTTCATGGGCAGCGTGTAGTTAAACGAGTAATCACGGTTCTCACGGGTAATACCGACCTTGCCGGTCTTTGCCTGAACGGCCTTGATGGAGCCATAGGGGCTCTCGAACAGGATCTGGTCCTTGTCGCTCGTGGCGTCGGTACGCTTGACCTTCACGCGCAGATCGTTACCAAGACCAGCGGTCTTGAGATCGGAATCCAGCGCGACATAGCTCTTGCCGCCCTTGAGCTCGAGCGCCTTCTTAAAGTCGACGTCGACGACCTCGGCGTTCTTGACAGACTTCAGGTTGAGGTTGTTGCCGTTGCCCGAAGCGTCCTTGGCATCGTCCATGCCAAGCTGCATGACGGTGCCCTCGGCGTTGGCCGTGGTCTTGTAACCAAAGTTGGTGTTGGGGGCGTCGCCGAGCTTCTTGGCCGTAGCCTTGGCGCCGGAAACGTCGGCAGAGCCCTTACCCCAGGTAGCAGCGGCGTACAGACCCGCGGAGTTGGTGATGCGATCGTAGACATCGTACTCGGAGATGCCATTTTCCTTCTTGCCGCACATGTCGTTCCAGACGGCAAAGGCACCACCGATCATCTGCTCGTCGCCAGCAGGAATCGTAACGTTGTTGTAGTTGTTGATCGCAGAGTTATAGATAGTGTTGTCGTTGAGGTAATCGAAGTAATAACCGGCGTTGGGAACGATGTAGTACCTGCTGTCGATGCAGTTGATCAGGTCAAAGCCGAGCTTGTACATCTCGTCCATCTTGGCCCAGTCCTTGCTCCAGAGGTTCATCTGGCGGTGCTGACCGGCAGCGCCCTTACCCTGAACGTCAACGGAACCCTTGATCCAGCTGAGGCTGCCCCACACGCGAGCGGTGCGGCCCGAATCCTCCATGTGCTTAAAGAGGTCGTTGACGAAGTTGCGATACGCGTTGCCGTCGGCCTCGTACTCGTCAGCACCAATGTGAACCATGGTCTGGTTGTCGAAGACGGGATTGGAACCGGTAAGGTACTCATCCCAGATGGAAAGCGCAAAGGCCAGGGACTCATCGTACTTTCCGGCCAGGTTAAGGTGGTCGTTGCCGCGATGCGTCATGGACTTAGGCGTACGCAGGTCGGGACGCACGTTGGTGAGTGCCAGGGAATGTGCCGGCATGTCGAACTCGGGGACGATGTTGACACCGAGGTCACGCGAGTGCTTGATGAACTCACGGAAATCGGCCTTGGAGTACCACACGTCGGTACTCGTCAGATCGGCCTTGTTCTTACCGTTGTTGCCGCCCTTCTTGATGTCGGACTCCAGACGGAATCCGTTGTAAGCGGTGTTAACGGTGTCGTCAGAATACTCCTCGACCCAAATGTAGTTGTCGGAAAGGTGGACCTGGAAGTCGTTAAGCTTGAACCAGGAGAGCTGCTTGCTCATCTGCTTGAGCCAGTCGAGCGAGAAGGTCTTACGACCCACATCGAGAATCAGGCCACGCACCTTATACAGCGGATAATCGCGGGTGACACCCTGCGGGATAGAACCGTTACCGGTCTTAAGGGCCTGCAGGATGGTACGGGTAGACCAGTAGGCACCGGTCTTGGTCTCGGCCTTAACGCTCACGGAGTCACCAATCTCCATGAGATAGCCCTCGTCCTGAAGACCAAGGGACTTGTCAGTGGTCTTGGACAGGAAGATATCGCCTGCGTTGGCGGCGCCGCCCTTTACGACGGCAAGCTCGGAGCCAAACAGGTCCTTGTAATCGGCGGCCAGCTCGTCGGCGGCCGTCTTGAACTCATCGTTGTCGTAAACAACGCGCGTCTGCGCAGTAGGAGCAAAGGAACCGGAGCGGCCCTTCCACTCACGAAGCTGCGGCAGGACCTCGGGAGCGACGTTATCGCCCGCCTCGACCTGAAACTTACCAGGAACGGTAACGGGGATTTCCTTGAACGCATAGGTGTTCTTGTCGCTCTTCTTGGTCACCTTAAAAGAGGCCTTGACCTGCGTATCGACGATCGGTTGATAGATGGGGATGGTTCCATCCTCGGCCTGAGCGCCAATAACCTGCTCGTAGTCGGTACCGTTATAGGTGACGTCGTACTCGTCGGAGGTCGGCAGGGTGACCTTGAGCTGCGTATCGCCCTTCTTGGGAGCCTCGACCTTGATGGCATCGGCCAGGCCGTTCATGTCCATCTTGGGCGTGCCGCCATAGACCTCGAGCTCAAAGATGGAAACGTTGCCCCATGCGACACCGCCATCGGGGTCGGCATAGGTGTTGTGATCGATATACAGACGGACAAAGCGGGCTTGATGCACCTGGTCAAGGGTAATCAGGTCGGTCTTGCTTGCAGGATGACCGTCGTTGGTGTAAACGGTCTGCCAATCAGAGCTATCGGCAGCCGGAGCGGTCGCGCCATTGGCAATCTGAATCTTGTAGCCCTTGGCCTTGCGCAGCTCCCAGAACACGCGGACGCACTTTACGTCGCGCTGCTGGCCCAGATCGACATAGATCCAGTGAGGACCGCCGTCCTGGGAGGCAGTAGCGTCAACCGCACTCGCCCAGCGGGAGCTCGAAGAAGACGTATTCCCGTCGACGGCCTTGGCAGCGCCGAGGGTGCTTGCCTCTGCGCTATCGGCAACAGCGTTCTTGCCGCGAGCAACATTCTGCTGCGGATCCTGGGTAGAGGGAGCAGCGGTCTCATCGCCGTAGAGCTCGAACTCGTTAACCGCGATGGTGGGCCACTCGGGAACAGCGCCCTTGGGATCGGAACTCGTAAAGCCCGTAACGTACAGGCGGAAGAAGCGTCCCGTCACGGGAGCGTTAAACGTAATGGCATCGGTAAGCGATGCCGGGCGATTGGTAGACGTGTGGACGTCTTTCCAGTCGGCGCTATTGGCGGCGGGGGCAGTATTGCCCGTCGCATACTGAAGTTTATAGCCAGTTGCCTTGTAGGACTCCCACTTGATCGTCGCCCTCTTTACGGTCTTGGAAGACCCGAGGTCGACATAAATCCAATGGGCGCCACCGGCGTTATCCTCGGCACTACCCCAACGCGTGGAGTCGTTGCCGTCGACGGCCAGGGCCGCACGAACCGAATTCGCCTCCTCGCTATCCGCTACAGCGGTTTTATTGAGGGCAAGATTTGCCTCAGCCGCCACAGCAGGTCGAGCATAGAGCAGCGAAGACGCCAACACGATTGCAAACACGCAGGCAATCGTGGCGGTTACACGCCAAAGCAGTTTGGTCTTATGTACCGTCATACTCACGTTCCCTTCCTGTCTTTATGTCTTACAAAATAGATGAAGTGCCCTGACGCACGATGACGCGCCCCTCCTTATAAGGGGCGCGTCTATCAGGGCGCGCTAGTTCTGACGGCGCTTGCGGGCAACGATGCCCCAAGCGATAGCCGCCACGCCAGCAAAGCCAGCCATCGCAACTGCGATCAGCGTGGAGTCGCCCGTGCCGGGCATGACTCCGTTGCCCTTACCGGGCTTGCCGGAGGCACTGGGCTTGGTAGATGCATCGGGCTTGTTTCCGGTATTACCGGTGTTGCCCTGGTTGCCGTTGCCACCCTGGTTACCGCCACCGGGCTGCTCCGGCTTAGGCTGATCGGGGTTGGGCTTGTCCGGCTTGGTCGGAGCCTTCTTGCTTACGGTAACGACGTAGCTGTTGGACTTGCCACCATAGGTAACGGTCACCTCAAGGTTGCCATTCTCCGTCAGCTCCGTGTCCAGACTCGGATTGAACGTAAAGTCGTTCTTGGTCGACTCGCTGTACTCAACCTGGTCCGTGGTGCCATTGCTGTAGGACAGCGTCAGAACCAGGCCGGTCGGGTCGAGCTTGTCGCCCTCGGTGTAAGCGCGCTTGGCGGCATCGGCGTTCACCGCAATGCCCTCGAGCGTCGGCTTGGTCTCGGTAACGTTTACGACCTTATCGACAGAACCCGTGTAGTCCTCGATGCCGGTCACGGTAACGGTGACCTGACGGCCGTTCTCGCTCACGTCGCCCATCTCAAAGCCAAGCTTGTAGTCCAGGCCATAGGTGAGCTTCTCGCCGTCGACCGTAACCTCGACCGTCTTGGCGATCTGAGCCTTGATGTCCTCTTCGTCGTTGATGTTCGCGACCTCAAGGGCATCAGCAGCAGCAACCTGCTCGGCCTTGATCTCGGTAGCCGGGCTCGTCTTGCGCAGGCGGATCTCGGCGGCACTCATGTGCTCATTGTCGCCGCTGGCAGCCTGGGTGCCGTTGGCCTTAAAGCGGAAGTACTTAGCCGTGACGGGGTGATCGAACTGAGCAACACGCCAGCCCATCTCAAAGCCCTCGTCCTTGTAGCCCTTCCAGTGACCAGTGGAAATGGTCTTCCATTCGTCGGACTCGTTCTCGCGATACTGAATCTCGTAATCGGTAACGATGCCGTTGTAGCCGCCGTCGCCACCGGAGTTACGCGGCAGGTAGCGCAGTGCCTCGACGCTCGTGGCCTCCTTGAGCTCCATAGAGACCCACAGCTGATCGGCGCTGGGCTTAAAGCCGTTCCTCCAATTGGTATGGAAGTACGTGGCGTTGTTCTTATCGAACGCAAACTCGACGGGACCCTCGTTGCCAGAAGCGGGGTTCAACTCGCTGCCAGCAGCCTTGTTCTTGATGTCCTCATTGGGAACGTCGCGCTCATCGTTGTCGTCGGGCAGCACGCTCGAGCTGCTGTCAGCAGCCAGGTTGATGACAAAGGTCTTGCGCGTAGCGTGGTCTTCGGACTCAAGGATGATGTTGATCTTGTTGTCGTGAGCCGGCAGCACGGTAACGGCGGTGTTCTTGGCCGGAACGGCCTCAACCGTCGCAAAGAGGGCGGCAGTGGAATAGCTGCCCTTCTCGAGATTGCTGGCGCTCAGCTTCTTGCCGTTGACCGTCAGGCTATCGAGCGCAGCATCGGTATTGGTGTCGAAGCTACCCTTGGCCTCGAGCAGCTGGATCTCGGTGATGCAGACGCAGGGCTTGGCGTTGGGGAGCGTCACGTTCTTATTCGTGAAGGTGAACCTCACGAACGTAGCGAGCGTCGGCTCGAACTCGTAGGTATAGGGCTTAACGCGGTTGTTGGCAGAACCGATGGTCTCGGTCGTGGCAACTTCGCGCCATGCCTTGCCGTCCTCGGAAACCTCGAGCTTGGTGGTGCCGGCATCGGGATAGCTTGCAGACCAAGAATCCTCGACGAAGTGCACCACGGCACGACCCAGACGCTGCTGGGTGTTGTAGTTAAAGGTTACGCTCGACTTGGTGTTGCCCTCCTCCTGTGCATAGGTATAGTTGGACCAGCACGAAGTGTTTGCGCTGCCGTCGCCCTTGCCGGGGGTAAAGGCGGTCACGCCATCGTTGATAGCAGACAGGGAGTCGGACTGCTTGTTCTCGGGCACGCTCTGCGTGACGCTCATGAGAGCGCCGCAGTTAGCGACGTTGTCACCGATGGTCACTTTCTCGTTCTGAACGCGAATCGTAGCGGTAACAGTCAGGTCCTTACCAAAGACATTGGCGGTGCCCTTGACGGTCACCGTGCCGGCCTTGTTGTAGGCATCCTCGGCCGGAGTCTCCCACTTAACGGGGAAGCTCGCATTAAGGACGGTGCCGTCGGCCATAGCGGCAGGACGCGCATCGGGAAGCGATGCGACGGTACCAACCGGAGTGGTGGCCGAATAGTTCAGAAGCGCCGCGACCTCATCAAGCACGGTTACGGTGCAAGAGACCTTGGCACCCTCGACCTCGCCGGAAACCTGGAAGGTGCCAGGCTTGGAGAGAGCGTCCTTGTTGATGTTGTCCCAGGCAACGTTCTTCTTCTCGGACGTGCCGTCAGAGTAGTTGACGTCAACCTGCTTGGGCAGGGAAAGCTCGCTGCCCGTCTTTACATAGTAGAAACGGGAGTAGAGCAGGCTCGAAATCGACTTGGGAGCAGCAGGATCGCTGGAACCCGTAGAGGAGATCGTCACCGTCTTGGAAGCGAGACCGTCAGCAGTCACGGTAACGGTGATGTCGCCACCCTTGCCGTTGGAACGCACAATGCCCACCAGCTGACCAGCCCAGGCGTTGCGGTTGTTGTCGCGGTAGGACTGATGGTCGGGGGAGCTACCGTTGTCGATACCGGCGAGCTCGCCTGCGCCACTGACCTTAAACTTCACGTTGTTCTTGGCGTCGGGAACGATGTTGCCGTTCTGGTCCTTGACGCTCACGGTGACATAAGCCAGGTCGCCCTTGCCAGAAAGATCGGCACGATCGACCGAAGCGTCGAGCTTGGCGGCAGCACCGGTGGTCGTCACGCTCTGACGGCCATCCCAGTTCTCGGTCGAGACAACGTGACCGCTCTCGTCATAGGCCTTGGCGGTAATGGTGCCATCGGCATACGGAACATTCCAGCTGAGCCAGAGGTTCTCGGCCGTCTTACCGCTCTTGCCCTCACCCTCATAGATCTGATAGGTGTAGCCAGCAGCGGTGGTCTTCTTGGTAAACGTCTTCTTGCCCAGCGACTGCGGAGTCGTGGAGCCCTTAGGCGTAAAGAAGAGCTCAACGCCGGCGGCGTCGGTGTAGACAACGACCTTGACCTTGCCGCTGTTGTCCTTCGTGACCATGCCGCTCTTCCAAGCAGGAAGGATATGCAGCGTGTGCAGGCTGTCGTTCCACTGGCTCTGATACAGATAGAACGTATCCTTGGGCAGACCGGCGGTATCGATGATGCCAAAGTAGGAGTTCTTCGGCGCGATGCTCCAGTCGCCACCCTGGACGCCGGCAGTAACGCCGTTCCACGGGGTGGGCTCGCCCAGGTAGTCGAAGCCGGTCCAGACATACTCACCGGCAACAAAGTCGCGAGTGATGGTGTCATACCATGCCTGGGAGGCCGTGTGGCCCCAGCTCACGTAAGACGTGTCATAAGAAGTAAGCTGGTGTCCGCCTGCATCGGCCATGCTGCCGAGCGTGTTATAAACGCCACGGCTGTTAACGGACGAGACGGTCTCAGAACCGTAGAACTTCCAAGACGGGTTATTGGCGTGCAGCCGATCGTACATGCTGCCGTCGGCATAGTTAATGCCGATCAGGCCGCCAGCGTTGGCAAGGTTGCCGGGCCGATAGTTCCACGAGCCACTCTTGAGCTGGTTGTCGCCAAGCGTCACGGGACGAGAGGTGTCGGCCTCTTTGGTCCACTTGATAAGGTTGAGCTGAGCAGTCTCGTCAAACGGCTTGGTGCCACCGGTGATCATCTCGTTACCCACGGACCACATGACGACCGAGGGAGAGTTAAAGTCACGGGCGATGGTCGCCTTAAGATCGAACTCGGCCCAGACCTGATCGGACTTGGCGCCGATGATCTTGGAGTCGCCGACCTTCTTATTGAAGAAACGAGCGTAGTCGAAGCTGTTGCCGTTCTTCGCATCGGTCCAGCCGTCGAAGATCTCCTCGTCGAGCAGGATACCCTGCTCCTCGCACACCTCAACGAGCACGCGAGACGGCGTGTTGTGAGACGTGCGGATGGAGTTGCAGCCCATCTCCTTCAGGATACGCACCTGACGCTCGACAGCCGCACGGCTATCGACGGAACCCAGGGCGCCCTGATCGTGGTGCATGCAGACGCCCTTGAGCTTGACATTCTTGCCGTTAAGGGAAAAGCCTTTGGTGACATCGTAGTTAAACCAGCGGTAACCGAACACCGTGTCATACGTGTCGACGACCTTGTCATCAACCTTGACATCGGTGCGAACCGTGTAGAGGTTGGGGGACTCGGTGGACCAAAGGCTCGGGTTGGCAGCACTGATCTGAGACTCGATAGTCTTGGACTCGCCTGCGGCAACAGCCTGAGCGTCGGTAGTCACAGTGCCGATGGCCTGTTCGACCTTGCCACCCTTAGGGAAGATGGTCTGCACGAGCGTCACGTTAGCGTCCTTGTCACCATTATTAACAATGGTGGACGAGAGCTTGGTGGTCACGTTGCCACCGTTCTCGCTCTGGAGCTGAGGAGCGCTCACGTGGACGCCGTCTCTCGTCACAGAAACCTTGTCGGTCACCACGAGGTCGACATTGCGACCGATGCCCGAGCCAGAATACCAACGGCTGGAAGGAACCTGATGGTTGACCTTGACGGCGATGGTATTCTCCTCGCCCGTCTTGAGGTGCGGGGTGAGGTCGAACGAGAAGGGCGTGTAGCCATACGGATGGTTGCCCAGCTCGGTACCGTTGACCCAAACGGTGGCATCCATGTAGACACCATCGAAATCGATGCGAATCAGCTTGCCCGCAAGAGTGCTATCGAGAAAGAAGCTCTTGCGATACCAGCCGATACCGCCCGGCTTATAGGCGCTCTCGGCCTCGAGGTTGGACGCATAGTCCTGATCGATGCTGTAGTCATGCGGAAGCGTGACGTACTGCCACGACGAGTCATCGAAAGAGCCGGCCTGAGCGCCGCTGGCGTCGCCCAGGTTGAATTTCCAGTTGTCGTTAAACGAAACCGTACGTTGAGACGGATCGCTCACGTTACTCACATAAGCGATCTCGGGCGCAGAACTCATCTGAGTCTGCGTCTGCGAGCGCAACTCGGGCGAAACATCGCCCGCTGCCCACGCCTGGGCTACGGGAAGGGTGAACGCAGCCGCAGCAAATGCCGCCGCGCACACCGCCCCCCCGTGCCCACCTAACTACACGACCGTTACTTACCATGGCAGCAGCGCCCCTTTCTAAAGCTCCGCAAAGAGGACCGTTGTCTATTGCGGCTTGCTCGTCCACGCGTTGCGTAAGCGCACCCTGCGCAGCCTCGACACAGAGTGGACTGATACTAAAAACACGCTTTACTTGTAACTTAAAAACAATCCGCTTCTCGAGCGGTGAGCGGCGAACGGTTTTGGGGATCTGAGCGCCGTTATCCATGGTCAGCGAGGTGTTAACGCAAACATCTTTTGAGGCGGCAGTATAAACCGTAAGCTCAGATGCCCAATTCGGAGCAGCTGGGCAGCATACCGATATGCTTACATTCTACTGATATTCATAAAACTATTTCTATTTAATGCGAATATGCATTTAATAATTTGGGCAACAAATCGATGAACGGTTATACCTGCAATTAAAGGTACTTAATTAAGCATACCTTTAGAATAATATGCAATTGAGCTTTTTGTGACGCTTAAACTTTTGTCGAACATCGATGCCTATATCGAACATCGATGCCTATATATTAGTGTCTTGTCCATCGTCGGCTCTCCCGTACGTAAACGCAAAGAGGCTCGCCAAAGCGAGCCTCCCAACAAGTCAAAACCTCATCTTATGGATTGATTGGCCGCAGAACTTCACCATGGTCTCGACCATTGGCTCGGGGGGACGGGATCGCCCGTGGCTTCGGCAGCATCAATCGCAACGCGAACGGCTTCAAGGCTCGACGTGTTAAACGCCGCGATAGCCATGTTGTTCTGCTCGGCAATAGCGCAGATGTTACGACGATGACAAGCATGATGGTTGCTTCCATCGGTTTCCAAGACCGAACGTCGGGCTCGGGTTCTTATTTCATATCGCAATCGAACTATTGGTGACGCGGGTGTCGACGGTCCGAATCCGACGGCGGCCCCCACAAACCAGAAACGGCGCCGCTCTCGCGACGCCGTTATCTTTTCTGGTGTCCCCGGGCGGATTCGAAAACTCCCCCCCCCGCGGGGAAATTGGTGACGCGGGT
>ERZ773235.378-NODE-378-length-60558-cov-6.625010_pt1 | contig 60558 bp, 53 predicted proteins | sample MGYA00580522_ERZ773235 | MGnify/ENA primary metagenome ERZ773235 (study PRJEB29015, sample SAMEA2737797) | human gut metagenome | biome: human gut; feature: human-associated habitat; material: faeces | place: China | collected 2012 ...
TGATTTTTTGTTTTAGTTATGTTATATTTTCAGTATAATAAATTAATTAAGTTTCAAGCTTAATATAAGGAGAAAAAAATAATATGAAAAGACAAATGAAAAATGAAGTAGGAATAACTTTAGTAGCACTAGTAATTACAATAATTATATTATTAATATTATCAGGAATATCAATAACAGCACTAACTCAAACAAATTTATTCAAAAATGCAAAAGAAGCAAAACAAATAACAGAAAATGCCCAAAATACGGAAAATGACACATTAACAAGTTACGAAAGTAAAATAGATGAAATTACTGGAAGTCGAGATACATCAAATTCAAAAATATTTATAGATACATCTAAAAAAATTGGATGTGTAGGTCAAAGTTCCGATTGGTGCAACACATCATATTCATATACAGCAACTGAGGATTGTGCAATTTTAGGAAGAATTGGTACTAATTCTGGTGGCTCAATAACAATACTTATCAATTCTGTTGATATTGGTTATATGAGAACTATTAATTCTTTTTCATATTCATCTATAAACTATTATTTAAAAAAAGGAGACACTATTGAAATAAAAAATAATATTGATGGCAGCAATGGCACTAGTTATGTAGAGGTTTATGCATATGGGTTAAAATAGAAAAAAGAACAGAAAACAAATTCTGTTCTTTTTTAATTTTCCTCAACAACAGTATACAACCCAATATCAGGCTCAACAAAAGCTGAATCTTCAACGTCATCAAAACTATACTCTCTTACAGCAATCTCATCATCAATTACAGTCTTTATAAGTAATCCAGTATCTTTTTCAATATAAAACTCAGTTATATTATCTCCATACATCCAATAAGGTGAATAAAAATTACTTACCTTATAACATTCTTTTCCATTAACATTTTCTGTTTTTATTCTAGCAATAGAACTATACAAAATAGTTTGCCACACATTGTCAGTTTGTAAAGAGTCTGTTATATTTAATCCTAAAAGTTGATTTTTAGTATTTACTTGAACTGTTTTTTTATCATTTGTTTCAATGAACAAATCTTTTCTTTCTCCATTATTATAAAAAGACATTTTTACTGAATTTTCATCTACATTTCTTTCTAATATCACTGCTTCTTTATTATCTTTTTTATAATAATTAACTGTCATTTTTGAAGTTTCTGAGGTTAAATTTGTTACCTTTATACTGAAGTTTGTTTTACTGGTATATTCTTTAATATTTTTTTGCAATTTTGTTACAATTATTGTATTTCTAATAACATATAATAACATTAAAATAACAATAATAAGTACTAAAATTCCAATAGTTTTAAAAACTTTTTTCTTATTCATACCTTTTCCCCTTTCTCTTTGGTACTAATATTTTTAAATCATTTTCATTATAACATTTTCGATTTTATTTGACAATATTTCTTTTATGTTTTTATTTTTTATGATATACTTTACTAATAAAAATATTGTAGGTGATAAATTATGAATATGTTATTTAAAAATACGACAAAATATAGTAAAGAATGTTACGAAAATTTTTTGATATTCCATAATAAAAAATTTGGTGTTTCAAGCAATTTTTATACTTTGTTAATTGTTATATTAATGGCTTTTTGCATTGTATTGCAATTAAAAGCTGGAAACACACAACTTGTTTTTATATTTATATTAACTTTAATTTGCTTTTTACTATGGAGAATTTTTCATCCAATAAAAGAAGTAAAAGATGAATTTGAGTCTAAAAAAATTCAAAAAGAATCTACATTTATTTTTCGTTTTTATGATAAATATTTTACTATTTCTGATGGAACTCAAATTAATAAATATTATTATTGGAAATTATATAAAGTTTTTAACACAAAAGATTACTATTATTTTTATTTGGACAGAAAATATGCTTTTTTAATAAATAAAAATGGCTTTACTTTAGGAAATGAAAAAGACTTTTCAAACTTTATAAAAACAAAATGTTTGTTTAGGTACAAAACAGAAAATATGTAGCATTTTCTTACCTCAATTTATTGACTATTTAGGACTTTTGAGGTATTATATATAATAATAAATTTATTTAGAAATGAGGAATTATAATTTATGATATGTTCAGAATGTAATAAAAATCCAGCCGTAATTTTTTACGAAAAAACAGATGATGGTAAAAAGACATTAGCAGGATTATGTTATGATTGTGCAAAAAAGAAAGGCATAGATGCAACTGAAGTTTTAGCAAGACAACAAGATATATTATCAAAAGATAAAATAAATTTAAATGATATGAACAAACAATTAGAAAGTATATTTAAAGATTTAGCAGAAAATATAGATATTAATAATTTAGAAAATATAGAAGGTGCAATTACTTTTGGTAATGTTGATGAAGATGGAGAAAATGAAGATGATGAAGAAAGACCCAAATTTGCAGGTGCTGCAATCCCATTAGGTTCTATTTTTTCAAATATGTTTAATGGTCAAAAAACAAACTCTGAAAATCAAGAAAATGAAAGCAAAAAAACAATAAGAGTTGAAAAAAAGAAAAATGTAAAACAAAGTAAAAAGAAAAAATTCTTAGATACTTATGGAACTAATCTTACAAATAAAGCTAAAAATAATGAATTAGATTTAGTTATTGGTAGAGATAAAGAAATTCAAAGAGTTATACAAATTTTAAATAGACGTTCTAAAAATAACCCTTGTCTTATTGGTGAACCAGGAGTTGGTAAAACAGCAATTGCTCAAGGATTAGCTATTAAAATTGCAAATCAAAATGTTCCAGCAAAACTTTTAAACAAAGAAGTTTACCTTTTAGATATGACATCTGTTATTGCAGGTACTCAATTTAGAGGACAATTCGAATCTAGAATGAAAGGTATAATTGATGAGTGTAAGGAATATGGTAATATAATTCTAGTTATAGATGAAATCCATAATATTATTGGAGCTGGCGATGGTGAACATTCTATGAATGCTGCAAATATTTTAAAACCATCACTTTCAAATGGAGAAATCCAATTGATTGGTACAACTACATTAACAGAATATAGAAAATATATTGAAAAAGATACTGCTTTAGAAAGAAGATTTCAACAAGTTTTAGTTGAAGAACCTAATATTGATGATTCTATTCACATCCTTGAAGGAATTAAAAAATATTATGAAGAATATCACAAAGTAAAAATCTCAACTGATGTTATAAAACAAACTGTTATAATGTCTGAAAAATATATTCATGATAGATTTTTACCTGATAAAGCTATTGATATTTTAGATGAAGCTTGTTCTAGAATTAATCTTGAAAATAAAGATTTATATCAATTAGAAATGCTAAAACAAGAACTTAAAAATGTTCAAGCTCAAAAAGAAGAAGTAGCACAAGCTGATACTACTGAAGATTATCAAAAAGCTGCTGACTTAAAAACTAAAGAATGTAAATTAATTGAAGAAATTGATAAGATTAATAAAAAAATGAAACCAAGAAATCTTACTATTCAAGATATTGCTACTGTTATAGAAAGCTGGACAAAAATCCCTGTTAAAAAAATAACAGAAGCTGAAACACAAAAACTTTTAAACTTAGAAACAAATCTTCATAAAAGAGTAATTGGTCAAGAAGAAGCCGTTAATGCTGTATCTCGTGCTATTAGAAGAAACAGAGCTGGACTTCAAAATGAAAAAAGACCACCTTCATTTATATTTGTTGGTCCAACAGGTGTTGGTAAAACAGAACTTGCAAAATCACTTGCATATGAAATGTTTGGTTCAGAAGATTCTATAATCAGAATAGATATGTCTGAATATATGGAAAGTCACTCTACATCAAAATTGATAGGTGCACCTCCAGGATATGTTGGTTATGATGATGCTGGACAATTAACTGAAAAAGTTAAGAGAAAACCTTATTCAATCATCCTTTTAGATGAAATTGAAAAAGCACATCCAGATGTATTTAATATTTTATTACAAGTATTAGATGATGGTAAACTTACAGACTCTCAAGGAAATACAGTAAGTTTTGCAAATACAATTATTATTATGACATCAAATGCCGGTTCAAATTTAAATACTAATTCAATTGGATTTGGAAAACAAACTATTGATAAAAACAAAATTGAAGATAGCTTAAAAGATGTATTTAGACCAGAATTTTTAAACAGAATAGATGAAATAATTGTATTTAATTCTTTAAATAAAGATGAATTATTACAAATTGTAGATTTAATGCTAAAAGATACTATAAAAGCATTAAAAGCAAAAGACATTTCATTTGAAATATCTAATTCTGCTAAACAATTTATTTTAGACAAAGGTACTAATATCAAATTTGGTGCTAGACCTCTAAGAAGAGCAATTCAAAGATATTTAGAAGATGAAATTTCCGAAAAAATATTAAAAGGTGAACTAACAAATGGTCAAACTATCAAAATTAATTTAAGTAACAATGAATTAACTTTTGAAATATTATAAAGTAAAAATTGAAAATGTATTTTATATGCATTTTTCAATTTAAAAGGAGTAAAAAATGTTTAAATATATACCAAACACACTAACTGTACTTAGATTTTTATTTATACCAATAATTATAGATTTTATATTTAAAGGAAATTATTTACTAGCTTTTATATTTTTTACTATATCTGGTATTACAGATATTTTAGATGGTTTTATTGCTAGAAAATTTAATTTTGTATCAAATTTTGGTAAACTAATGGATCCTCTAGCTGATAAATTAACTCAAATATGTGTATTAGGTTCTTTAGTCATTGTAAAAATTATTCCTATTTGGATTTTACTTATTGTTATGTTAAAAGAACTTATAATGATTATAGGAGCCTCTTTCCTTTATGGAAAAAATGTTGTTGTATATAGTAAATGGTATGGCAAACTAGCAACAGTTCTATTTTACCTTGCAATAGTAATTTCTCTTATTACAAAACAATTAGGAGTTACAGGATTTTGGTCTAATTTAGATATGGCTGTTTACTGTTTAGCATTAATTGCAACTATTTTTTCACTTATTATGTATATAAAATGTCTATACCAAGATGGATTTATCGATAAAAGTGATTTAAACAAAGATGCTGAACAAGTAATAGTAAAAAATAAAAGAAAGAAAAAAAGTGAAAATTCTTAAAAATAAAAGGTGCATAATAAACACCTTTTGTTTTTTTATTCAAAATCTTCTATTAATTGATTTAATTCTTCTTTTCCATTAACTTTTATTCCATTTTTTATATTTTCTTTATCTTCATCTGTTAAATAATCTATAGCAATTTCTGTAGTCTCATATAATTTTTCTTGCCCATTTTCATCAATTTTGTAAATTACAATTTTTCCATCTTTTTCTCTTAAAATATAATGTTCATCACATATACCAGTATATTCTTTATATAAAATAATCTCTCCAGATGAAAATTTTTCTACTTCCCAGTTTGGATATTTTTCTTCTAATTCGTCTTGTGTTTTATTAACCAAATTCTCTTGTATATCTATATATTCATTAGTTGTATGGCCACATTTATCATAATGTCTTTTTAAAATTACTAAACAATTTGGAGAAATTTTTTCTTCATTTGAATTAGTTTCTAATGAATTATCCAATTTATTTAATTCATTTAATTCTCTTGTATAATCCTTTTGCACTTTATCAGACACTTTATTAATCACATCTTCAACATTATTATTTTCTGTTTTTTTGTTTTCATTTGATATAAATATATATATTCCTGCCGTTATTCCAAGTATTATAACCGTAAATAATATAATTAAAATAAATGTTTTTTTCATTCTTTTGCCTCCATATTTTTTGTTATTATTTACTCTTATTGGAATTTTTATACATTAATTTATTTATTATTTTTCCATTAGTATTTATAAAAATCTCTCCCATTTCATCTGTTCTATAAATTTTTATTTTTTCATCATTTAAATTTTTAATAGTTCCATCAGAAGGATGTCCAAATTTATTATTCTTTCCTACTCCTATTAATGCATATTGTGGACTAACACTCTCTACAAACTCTTTTATTGAAGAGGTTTTCGAACCATGATGAGCAACTTTTAAAATATTAGATTTTAATAAATATAATCTATTGCTATACATATCTAAAATTTCATTTTCTGCTATTTTTTCAATATCTCCTGTAAACAAAATAGAAAAATTCTTATATACAAGTTTACAAACTAAGGAATTATTATTAATAGCATTTTCAGAAATCATCCTTTTTGAATACGGCCATAATACATCAAAATATAAATTTTTTTCTATATTAACCTTATTTCCTGCTTCTACACATTTTAAATTTATATTTTTTTCTCTTACTAGTTCTAAAAACTTTTCATAATTTTTAGAATTCTCATATTGTTTGCCTATAATAATATTTTTAATATTTATTTCTTGCATAACATATAGCAAACCGCCACAATGGTCACTATCAAAATGACTAATGATTATATAATCTAATTTGTTAAATCCCCTATCCAAAATATATGGCAATAATGTTTTTTCTCCAACATTAAAATCAGAAAATTCACTTCCACCACCATCTATCAGTATTGTTTTGTTTTTAGGAGTTACAATTAAAGTTGAATCACCTTGTCCAACATCAATAAAATATACTTTTAAATTCTGTGGTATAAAGCTTAATAAAGAAAATGAAACACATAATATTAATATATAAATAATATATTTTTTCTTGTTTTGATTAAATTTATATCTAAATAATGCAATTAAATTTTTAACTCTTTTTTGGGTATTGTTTATTCCTTTTTGATGATAAATTTTATAAATTTCTTTTATAGAGAATAACAAAATATAATATGTTAAAATTTCATAAATTTTTGTTCTTATATAAATTTTGGAATAAGGTAATTTTCCCACTTGTGATATTCCTAACAACATCTTAATTGAAAGTTCAACCAAACTAGATAAAAACATTCCCAAATTTTCATTAATCAAAATCAATATAATATAAATAAAACCTAAAATGACTATTGGACCTACTATAATACTTAATAATAAATTGCTTATTAAAAAATACGGATTAAAAATATTTGATTGACTCAAAATAATTGGTAATATAAAAAGTTGAACAGATATTGAAATTGAAATTGCATCTTTAAATTTTTTTACTTTTAATAATTCAGATACATTTTTATTTAAAAGTACAATTCCTAATACTCCTCCAAATGATAATTGTAAACCTAAATTATTGATAAGAAATGGATTATATACTAATATAATTAGTAATGCTAAAGACAATGATGTATATGTATCATTATTTCTATATACTAATTTTGAAAATAATAGCAATATACTCATTACCCCCGCTCGAGTTATAGATGGTGAAAAATTAGTCAAGAACATATAAAAAATTAAAAATACTATACTCATAATACTTGTTTTTCTTTTTCCTAATCTTTTGTTAAAAAGAACCCTTATTCCTATGAGTAAATAAGATACGTGCATTCCTGAAATTGCTAAAATATGTGACATGCTTGCATTTCTAAAATTTTGTTTTATCTCTTCTTCTATGCTGTCTGTTTTTCCTAAAATTAGACCTAATAAAATTGATGAACATTCTTCTGAAATATTGTTTTTTACCTTTTTTTCTATTATATTTAAAATTTTATTTACAATACATAAAAAATTATTTGCATTATTTTTTCTTAATATTTTAATGTTATTGGTTTGTATTGTTCCATATATTTTAAGTTGTTTTAAATATTCTGAATAATCAAATCCTTTATAATTTCTTTGTTTTTCAGGTCTTATATATTCTCCTGTAGTCTGTATTTTATCTCCATATTCTAAGTCTACACCTTTAACATTTATATATAATTTTATTTTTTGTTTATTATATACTGTTTCTATTATATATCTATCATAATATTTTTTACTTTCTTTAGAACTTATTACTATTGCCTCTAACTTTAAAGTTTTATTTTCTTCTAATTTTGAATATATTTTTTGATAATTATTATTTTGAAAAATCACTATAGAATTTGAAAATGTTGAACTAATTATTAATATTAAAATGACACTTGAATTAAAATTTAATTTTACATACCTAAAATATCTTTTTATTGATAACAATTTAAATTTTTGAGATCTTTGAGTAAAAATCTTTTGACTAAAAATTTTATATAGATAAAATATTACAGCTATTAATACATAAAATGGGACTATACTTTTTTGTAAGTATAGCCCCACTAATATACCTATTATATACCCTATAACTGCAATTAATATTGGTCTTTGCTTCAATATTGCCTCCTTTAATTGCTATTAATATATTCTTCTTGCTCCAACATAATTTGTCTTATAATATCCTGATGACAATGTATCTGTTGTTACACCTTTGCTTGGATTTGCTGCATGTATAAATGTATTTCCCCCAATGTAAATACCAACATGATTAATTCCTGATTTTCCAAACATTACTAAATCTCCTGCTTGTAAATTGCTTACTGATGTTCCATTACTATATTGTGCTGCAGCTGTTCTATTTAAGTTTACTCCAAAATGTTTGTATACATATTGAGTGAAGCCAGAACAGTCAAATCCTTTCGTTGTTGTTCCACCATATACATATTTACATCCTAATAAAGTTTTTGCATATGCTACAACTTCACTACCTTTTGAAGAATTACTTGTAGTAGTTTCTGTTGTTTTATTTGTAGTTGCTGCTTCTGTTGTTTTTGCTGATGTTGTTGCAGTTGAAGTTGTTGTTCTTTCATTCATTGAACTTCTTGATGTAACAACTTGTTTAGATGTTGATAGTAAACTTTCTGAAACATAACCATTTTTATTATTTACTTCAACATAACACCATCCATTTTCTTTAGAAATCACATTTACTTCTGTATTAATTTCTAATTGTGATACTATTCCTGATGTTTTGTCTGCTTTTTCTCTTAGATTAACAGTTTGAGAATTTACATACATTTTTATATTTAAATTTTTTGTTTGTTCTTGGCTTTCAGTTGTTTCCGTAGTAGTTTCTGGTGCTTGTAATGTTTCTTGAGTTTGGTTAGTTTGAGTTGATGTTGTACTTTCTTCTTTAACTTGCTCTAATCTTTCCATTCTTACCCAACCTTGTGTACCATCACTTGTAGTAACATAAGCCCAGTTGTTTAATATTTTTGTAACTTGTAATTGTTCATCTACTTTTAATATTTGTACATCTAAAGCATTAACAAGTGGTGTTATTTTTAGCATTGTTTCTTTTGTCATTTTATATTTTCCAACTTGTGTTATATTTTCTGTACTTTCTGTTTCAGATTTTTCAGTATTTGTTACATTTTCTGTTGTTGTTTCTTCATTATTATCTGTTATTGCAGATACTGTTTCCACATTTGCTGAAGTTGTTTGAGCAACTTCTATTAAATCACTTCTTACATACCCTGTAATATTTTTGTATTTTACTTTGTACCAATCTCCTGATTTTTCTAATACTTCTACTTCTTCTCCCATTGATGCTAATTCTAGTATTTTTGCATCTTGAGATGGCTGTTCCCTAAGATTTGCTGTTTCGACTTTTACCTTTGCTGTATTTGCCGCAAAACTCATATTTATAAAAAGTAAGCTTGATAAACTTAAAATTGCCATCAAAATTATACTTCTTATATTCATTTTTGATTTCATTATATTACTCCTTATTATATTATATTCATCTTTGTGCATACGTATTACATTGTACTATAATTTTCCAAAATTGTCAAGAATTGAAAAATAGGCAGATCTTTTCCACCTATTTTTCTTTCGTAAAACTATATTTAATTATATATTTTTATCTATTGCTGGTAATAATTGTTTCTTTCTTGAAACAACTCCTTCTAAGAATGCTGTGTTGTTTTCTAATTTTTTTCCAAATCCTTTTTCAACAACATCTACTTTTTCTCCTAATGCAATTATTTCTGAATTACTATTTAAAATATCTGTTATTGCTAAAACAAATAAACTTAATCCTTTTTCTTCTATTTCTTTGTTCATAGCAGATTCTAATTTTTCTTTTCTTTTTAATACATCTTCTATACTTACTGTATTTACTTGTGCTATTACAAATTTTGTTCCATTTTTATCTAAGCTTTTTGCATCTAAATTTATTAATTCTTCTTCAGAAAAATCATCTAAATCTGTTCCGGCTTTTAACATTTCTAATCCGTATTCTTCTATGTTTATGTCAGCTATTTTTCCTAATTCTTCTAATGCTTTTCTATCATGTTCTGTTGTTGTAGGTGATTTTAATAATAATGTATCAGAAATTATTGCACTTGCCATTAATACTGCTTCTATTTTTTCAATTTCAATATTATTTTGTTTGAATTCTTCAAATAATATTGTTGATGTACAACCAAATGGTCTTGCTGTGTAGTATAATGGTTCTGATGTTTCAAAATTTGATATTCTGTGGTGATCAACCACTTCTAGGATTTTTGCTTTTTCTATTCCTTCTACACTTTGATTAAATTCATTGTGGTCTACTAATATTACTTCTTGTCCTTCTTCAACTTTTTCGATTAATTCTGGTTCTTCTAACCCTAAATATTTTAATGCATATTGTGTTTCTTTATTTAAATTTCCTAATCTTACTGCTTTTGATTTTTCGCATCCCTTTTTTTTATTTAATATTTCCTTTACTAATGCAGAACATATTGTGTCTGTGTCTGGGTTTTTATGCCCAAATATTAATATTTTATTTTCCATTTTATTTACTCTCCTTTTTTTCTAAAATTCCTTCTAATTCTTCCTTTGAAAAATCATATTTTTTATTACAAAAATGACAAACTAATTCAGCTTTTCCATCTTCTTCAATCATTTGTTTTAACTCTGTTTCATCAAGAGTGGCTAAAGCATCTGCCATATTTTCTTTTGAGCAATCACATTCATATACTGGTCTAATTCCTTCTTCTATAACTTCGACATTTTCATCTCCTGTTACTTTTTTTGCAATATCTATTAAACTTAATTTTTCATCTAACATTCTTGATATTGCACCAGCTTTAAATATTGATTGTTCTATTTTTGATATTTCTTCCTCTGTTGCATCTGGCATTGGTGTAATTATATATCCTCCAGCAGATTTTACTCCATTTTTATCTACTAAAACTCCAAGTGCTACTGCTGTATTTTTTTGTTCTGATTTTGCAAAATATTCTGCAAAGTCTTCTGCTATTTCCCCTGATACTAATGGACATATTCCAATGTATGGTTCTTTTAGTCCTATATCTTTTATTACATTTATATAACCATTTCCAATAGCTTGTCCTACATCTAATTTTCCAAATTCATTTAATGGTAAGTCTACAACTGGATTTGCTACATACCCTTTTATTTTTGGAAAATTATTTGCTGTTGTAAGCATCATTTGGATTGGTCCATTTCCTTTAATTTGTATTGTTATTTTATCTTTTGCATTTTTCATTTCATTTGCCATTATAGCAGTCATTGTTAACATTCTTCCAAAGGCTGCTGTAGTAACTGGGCTTAAATCATGAATTTTTCTTGCTTTTTCTACCATTTCTGTTGAATTTATACATACAACTGAAATTTTTCCGTTATAAGCAAGAAATTTGATTATTTCATCTTGCATTTTCTTTCTCCTTTTTATTTTTACTATTGATGTATTTCAAACATGTCTTTTCCTTCACCACATACTGGGCATACCCATTCATCTGGAAGTTCATCAAATTTTGTTCCTTTTGCAATTCCCGCTTTTTCATTTCCATATTTTGGATTATATATATATTTGCATTGTGTACATTCATATTGTTCATTTCCAGTTCTTTCAACTGAAAAATTTTTATAACCTGCTGCAATAGCAACTATTACAATAAGTAAGAACGATAAAGCTTTCCATATTCCACTATCACATAATATAACTGCAAACATTCCAAATATTGCACTTATTCCATATAATATTAAAACAGCTTGTTTTTGACTAAATCCTTTTGCTACTATTCTATGGTGTAAATGTCCTTTGTCTGCTTTAAATACTGCTTTAATTGATTTTCCTTTTATTAGTCTTCTAATAATTGCCCATACTGTATCAAAAATAGGTAATCCTAAAACTATTAAAGGTAAGACAATTACTGCTGCAGTATATGTTTTGGCTGAACCTAATATTGAAATTACCGCTAAAGAAAATCCTAAAAAGTTTGAACCTGTATCACCTAAAAATGTTTTTGCTGGTGTAAAATTAAATGGTAAAAATCCTACTAAAGCTCCTGCTAAAGCTGTTATTAATACTACTGATATTAATGCTGAACCATTTAATACAAATATAACCATTAGTGAAATTGCTGATATAACAGCTATTCCAGAAGATAATCCATCTAAACCATCCATTAAATTTATTGCATTTGTTACAATAACAATCCATGCTATTGTAAGTAATACTGAAGTTATTTCATGTATTTCTGGTAAATTTATAAATGGTAATGTTATTCCCTCTATTCTAATTCCAGAAGCAGAAACTATTATAGCTCCAATTAATTGTCCTGTCAATTTTGTTATTGGTTTTATTGTTTTTATATCATCAACTACACAAAATGCCGATATAATTAATATTCCAGATAAAAATCCTAGGAGTTTTTTCCAATATTGTTGAAAATCAAATAAATTTATAGTGTGTTCCATGCTCATTACAATAAGTAAATATATTGTTGAAATTAGAAATCCTAAAATTACAGCTGGTCCACCAAATTTAGGTATTGCTTTTTTATGTGCTCTTCTTTCATCTTTTGGAATATCAACAGCTCCTACTTTTTTTGCTATTTTTATCATATATGGTGTAGTTACAAATGTTACTACAAATGCAAGAATAAATGCTATTGCTATATCTCCCCACATAATGTTTCCTCCAATTTTTATTTCATATTATTTTTTTCTATTTCTTCTACCATCTTTAGTCTTTCTTCATATCTTCCACCTTTAAATTCTGTTGCTAACCAATTTCTTATTATGCAAATTGCTTCATTCGTTGTAAGATAGTCTCCTCCTAATGTGATTACATTTATATCATCATCAGCTTTTGCAAATTTTGCTGATTCTTCATTCATTACTGCTGCAGCTCTTATTCCTTTAAACTTGTTTGCTACAACTGTCATTCCATAACCTGATCTGCATACTAAAATTCCACTATCACACTCTTTATTTTGTATTGCTTCTGCTACTTTTTTAGCATATATTGGGTAATCTGTTCTTTCTTCTGAATTTGTTCCGTAATCTTTATATTCTATTCCACTTTCTTCTAAGTATTTTTTTATTTTTTCTTTTAATTTGTATCCTCCATGGTCTGCACCTAATGCTATCATTTGTATCACTCCTTACTTTTTTGTACACTATATCATATTTTAGTGTTGATTACAATATTTAAGGTAAAAAAATACTTTAAAATATATTAAGTTTTAATATATTTTAAAGCTTGTTTACTTTTTAACTTTATTGTTTTTTATTTTATATTATATGGATTACTTTCTGTTCCATTTCCTGGATTTGTTGTGTCGATTTGAACATTTGAGTTTAGAGTTATTACTGGACGACAGGCAATGCAAGAAATATTTCCACCACCACGAGAATAGCACAAATCATAACTAGTGACACGACCTGAAGTTTCATAGAAAATGCCAAAGGCTGCAAAGCCAGACTTAGGAAGAACACAACGAGATGATAGCCAATAGTACTCATAATTTTCATTTCCATCATTTATAAATAATTCATAATATTTACTATTATCAAAATCTTCTTTTTCCATATTTTTATACCAGTATGTATATTTAACTTTTAATACATCTGCTTCTTTATTTTCTTTTTCTTGTTCTATATATTCATTTTGTTCACTTTTTCTTAGTTCTGTTCCTTTTATTATTGTTTCTCCTATTATTACTTCTTGTTCTTGTTCTTTTAATAATATATTGGGATAATATCTATTTTCTGTTATATATGTAAATGCTTTTCCATAATACGGATTAAACTTTGAATAATCTTTTTCTTTCATTTTATCTTCTATATCTTCTATTTTTAGATTTTGCACTTTATTTGTCATTTTTGTATTATTATACAACGTACTACATGTATCATCTATTAATTTTACTCCATTATTATAACCATTATAATTTTCTAATCTTATATATGCACCTATTTTTTTTCCATTTGTTGGTTTTGCACTTATTAATCTTACTTGTCCATCTTTTACATCTAGTACTCTCCATTTTATATTTTGCTCTTGTTTTATCTTTTCCGGTATATTGTAATCTTCATCTGTGTTTCCTGAATATGTTGCAAAATTTGATAATAATTCTTTATATTTTTCATCATTTTCTGTCACTGTATCTGCTACATAATTTACATATGAGCCTATTTCTATTTCTCCTTTGCTTACTTTATATGATAATGTATCTGGCAAATATTCATTTATTGCATCCATATAACTTGATAATGTATCATTTTCTTTTTTCTGAGCTTTGTCCATTTCTTCTTTTGCCTGTTCTGTTTTTCCAAATAAGTTTGTTTGTGTCAGTGCTTGTATACTTATTCCCGCTAGTATTAATAAAATAATAATTGTAATTACTAGTGCTACTAGCGTTATTCCTTTGTTTCTTCTTAATCTTTCCATTGTACCTTTTTTTCCTTTTTTTCTAAATATTTATTAAGCTAAGAACTTAATAAAAGTATAATGACTTAAAAATAGCCATTTTCCTGATTTTTAATTTTTATATTAATTAACGTTATTTTTTTAACTATTGCATTTTTACCTTTATTATGATATATAATAAGAAAAAAATATTTATTAAGTTCTTAGCTTAATTTTAATAAAAATACCTATTAAGTATTTTCTATAAAACAAATACTTAATAGGTATTTTCTAAATGAATTTTTACTCATTTCCGCTATAATTCACCATCATAAAGCTTATTTAATCACATTTTCAGCATATTTATTATTAACAATCTTATCATAAGGAGCTTTTTGCTTCAATTCTCCTGCCTCACTTATAACATCTTGCAATTTATTAAAACTTTCCTCTTTCAATACTGGTGTTTCATTCCAAGCATCTATATCTTTATAACTTTGTATTGCTGTTGCAAGTAATTCTAAATCTGTGTCTGGGAAGAAACTTTGAATTGCCTCTGCAATTTCTTTTGCAGTATGATCTTTTACCCATTTTTGACCTTTATAAATTGCATTTGTAAATTCTTGTATCATTTTTTCATTATTTTGTATATAGCTTTTTTTAGCAAAATATGCTGTATATGGTATTTCTCCTGCTTCTTTTCCTACTGAAGCAACAATATAACCTTTTCCTAATTTTTGAATATTTGAAGCTGTTGGTTCAAAAAGTGTTACATAGTCCGCTGTTCCAGATGTAAAAGCACTTGCCATTAAATCAAATTTTATACTATCATCCAATTTTAAATCAGTTTTTGGATTTAAGCCTTTTTGTTTTATAACATACTCTAATGTCATATAAGGCACTCCGCCTTTTCTTCCTGGTATTACCGTTTTTCCTTTTAAATCGCTCCAATTAAAATTATCATTTTTCTCTTTTGATACTAAAAATGAACCATCTCTTTTTGTTAACTGTGCAAATACTTGAGTATAGTCTTCTTTTCCTTCGTTGTAGACATATATTGATGCTTCCGGTCCTGCAAATCCTATTTGAGATTCACCTGATAATACAGAAGTCATTACTGCATCTGCTCCCTGACCTGTTGTTAATTCTATTTCTATTCCCACATCTCTAAAATAACCATTATTGATTGCTACATATTGTGGTGCATAGAAAACAGAACGTGTTACTTCACTCATTTTTATTTTTTGCATTCCATCTTGTACGCCATTATTCTTGTTTGAGTTTTTAACAATTATAGCACCTATTGCAATAGCAACAAATATTAATATTATTAAAATTACAATTGTCTTCTTTTTCAATTTGAAATCCTCCTATTTAATTTTTTCAATTTTAAATTCTTTTCTGGATAAATTTTTCAATTAATAAAACTGCACCATACATTATTCCTGCTAATATTCCTAATATTATTACACTTGTCATTACTAAATCTAATTTAAAAACTTGCCCTCCATACACTATTAAATAGCCAAGTCCTGCTTTTGATACTAAAAACTCTCCTGATATTACCCCTACTAAAGACAATCCTATATTTACTTTTAATGAATTTATAAATGTTCCTATATTTGATGGCATTACTATTTTTGTTAGTAATTGCAATTTGGTACATTGAAACGTTTTTGCCATTTTTATTATTTCTTTATCTGTTTTTAAAAATCCATTTAATATTTCTAGAATTGTTACTATTAATGATATTGCTATAGCCATAACTATTATTGCTGGTGTTCCTGAACCTACCCATATTATTATAATTGGTCCAAGAGCAACCTTAGGTAAACTATTTAAAACAACTAAAAATGGCTCAGATACTTTAGCTAAAAACTTTGACCACCATAATATTATTGCTATAATAAGTCCCATTATTGTTCCTAGTCCAAAGCCTACAATAGTTTCATATGCTGTAACTTTTATGTGTGTAAGTAAATTGTTTGAAGATAAATTCATAAAGGTTTTTAATATTCTACTTGGCTGACTTGTTATAAAACTATCAATTATTTTATTATTAGCTAAAGCTTCCCAAATAGCCAAAAATCCAATTAAAACTACAATTTGTGTAACTAGTACTAGTACTTTATTTTTTCTTATATTTTTTAAATATTTTTTTCGTTCTTGTGATATTTTATTTATTTTCATTCACTCCCAGCTCCTTCCATAAAACATCGAAGTATTTACTGAATTTTGGACTTTGTCTGCAATTTATTGGTGTTCTGTTTTCTATCTCAAAATCTATTTTATGAATATCTTTTATTGTTCCTGGTCTTTTACTTAGTACTAGTACTCTATCTGACATACTTATTGCTTCAGATATGTCATGTGTTACAATAATAGCCGTTATTTTTTCTTTTCTTAATATTGAATATATATCATTTGTTACCATTATTCTTGTTTGATAGTCTAATGCTGAAAATGCTTCATCTAATAATAATATTTTGGGTTTTACTGCAAGTGTTCTAATTAATGCAACTCTTTGCCTCATTCCTCCTGAAAGTTCAGATGGGTATTTATCCTTAAATTCATATAAATGATATTTTTTGAGCAATTCCTCTACATATCCAATATTTTCTTTGCTTTTTATTCCCTTTATTTCTAATCCAAATAATGTATTACTTAATATATTTCTCCATTCTAATAAACAATCTCTTTGAAGCATATATCCTATTTTTGGTGATATGCCATCTACTTTTTTGTTTTCTATGTAGATTTCTCCCTCTGATTTTTTTTCTAGACCTGCTATAATTGAAAGTAATGTTGATTTACCACACCCACTTGGACCTATGATACTAACAAATTCACCTTCTTTTACTCTAAAATTTACGTTTTTTAAAGCTTGAACTTCGCCTTCTTTATTTTGATATTTTTTTCCTATATTTTTTACTTCTAATATTTCATTCATAAGTTGCCTCCTTTTTATTTATCCTACTATATTTTATGTAAAATATTTTTAATAGTTCCGTATTTAGTTATTAATAGCATTAAAAAAGCGATAGAAAACTTAAATACAATTTTCTATCACTTTTTTATATTTCTGGTTCATCATTTGGAGTTTGTTTATCATTTGGGTTATTATGAGATTTTTCCTCTACCCTTTTTTGTACAGTATCATTTAAAACTTTTATATAATCTTTTCTTTTATCATCACTAAATTTTTGTAAATTTTCTATCATTCCGCTATCTTTTAATTCTTTATATACTGTAAGTTCTTCATTATTTTCTACAAGTTCTCCTGTGTTATGTATAAACATTTCTAACTGTGCTTTTGGAAGTCTTTTCATTTTTTCTATATATTGTTTTAACAACATATTAGTATCTCTACCTCTTATCTGGTCTCTTATACTTGTAATATCTGTTGCTCTTAATTTTTTTCTTACATATGTTTGAATAGATTTAATAAAATTTTCTTCTTCTTTTCTTGTTAATTGTGTCATATTCCTTGATTGAGGAATTACAAATTCTCCAACTTCTTGATAACTATTTGCTACTTTTTTTGCAATTTCTTGTAATATTTGTGTTTTTAAACTTGATTTATCAACTTTATTTTTTTCTTCTTCTTTTATTTTTTCATACTCATTACAAACCATTTCCGGAATATTAACTTCAATCATTTTATCTACTGGTAAATATCTTGCTAATGTACTTATTTTTGTTCCTCCAAAATCCCTATAATTTAATGCCATTCTTTTTGCTACTATCATTTCTTCTAACTTTTCGATACTTGGATTTTTTTGAACAATTCTAATGGTTTCAAGTTTATGAACTAATTCTAATTCACTTGTTTTTTCACAATTTTGGTATATTTGTTTCAATTCTTCTTCAACTTTTTTTTGCTTTAATTTTTCATCATCAATATTATTTATTAATTCTATTTTTTCTGGTCTATTTACACTACCATTTTCTATTATATTTTCTATTATTTTGTCTGATACATTAACTTCACTATCTGCAACAGCTTTGGGTATAACTTTATCTGGTATATCATCTATTTCTGATATTTCAGTCGCTGCTTTTTCAAATACTTTATTAGGAATTTCATCTTTTTCTAAAATTCCTTTTAAAATTTCTATTGCATTTTCAGGATTTTTTCTAACATATTCTATAACTTTTTGTGCTGCACTTTGTTCTGCATCTTTTATTTCATCATCTTCTAAACTCTTTTTATAAACTTCATCAATTTGATTTACTACCTTTGTTGTTTTGTCTTGTCTATTAAATAGTCTTTTCATAAATTCTCTTAACATTATAAATCTCCTTTCAGACTATTTTATACAACATTTTATTTTAAATGTCAATTCATTTCAATTCCATTTTTGTAAATTAATTCCGCTATCTGGTATATTAATCTTTGTTGAGATGGGGTACATTTTTCTAATAATTCTATAAAATCATCTTTCATATAGTCTTTTGATTTCATATTACTTCCTGTTAATAAATACCCTGGCGAAACTCCTAATATTTCAGCTACTTGTGTTAATCTTTTTAGATTAATCTGAGCATTTCCTCTTTCTACTCTACTTAAATATGCAACTGATACATCTATCTTATCAGCTAAAGTTTCTTGTTTTAATTTATTTTTTATTCTTGTTTTCTTTATTCTTCTTCCAATTACACTATAATCAGGTAACATATACCACACCTCTTTCCTTGTTTGTAAATATAGCACTTATAGAATAATATGTCAATATATTTTTACTAATAACTTCTAATCCAAATATTTAATAAATTGTTTTGCCTTTATCAAATTATAATGAAGATATATTCCGTTATTTTCATAATTTATATATCTAGAAAAATCATAATTTTCTTTCCAATCTTCTTTTCCTGTATATACTACAATTGGTATTACTATTGGATATCTTAACGATTTTTTCATCATATTATTATTCCAGTAATTTATTATTTCCATTGCTAAATTAAATATCTTATATATTAAATTATTATCTTTTGTATTTGAAATTTTTATAAATATATAAATTTCTTTTCCATTTATTTTATACAAAAAACTTTCTTTTTCCTTTTGAATTATATTACTACAATCTTCTAAATTGTTTTTTTCTATTGGGTCTGATAATTTTAAATATGAGTTCAAAAATTTTAGTATTTTACTTTTATTTTTTAATGACTCTTTTATTTTTATTTGTTCTTTTTCTAATATTTCATCTGTTCTAATATAATTTTCTTTTTCCTCTTCTAAATAATTGATTTTTTTAATATTTTCTAATTTTTTATTATTTGTATAGTCCATGTAATTATTATAAGAAAAGTAATACAATAAATCACTCCTTTCGTTTTTTCTACGGTATTTTTTGGATTTTTAACTAGATTTAAAATTGGATTTTTGATATAAATTTTATTCGATTTGAATTTTATAATAATATTATTATAAGTCCATATTAACATAAAAAGGTAAAGATTTCAATTATTTTTGAAATCTTTACCAATGTTATAAGAATAATTTGTAGAAGTTTGTTACTTATTGTAACATTTTGTCTTAAATCATTCCTTTATTATTAAAATAACTACTTATTTCTTCAAGTTTTTCAAAATCTTTTTGTCTTAATATGTCATAAACTACAATAGAAACAGAATTAGATAAGTTTAATGATCTTAATGTTGGTCTCATTGGAATTCTAATTGTTTTATCTATATATTTTACCAGTATATCTTCTGGTAATCCTTTAGTTTCTTTTCCAAATAACACAAATACTTCATCCATTTCTTTATAGTTTGGTTCTGAATAAACGTGTTTTCCTTTAGTTGTTACAAAAAACATATTATTTTCTTCTGGTTTGTATTTTTCTAAAAATTTTTCAAATGAATCATGTTCTTCTATTTCTAATTTGTCCCAGTAATCTAAACCTGCTCTTTTTACTGCTTTTTCTGAAATGCTAAAACCTAATGGATGCACTAAATGTAATTTTTCTCCTGTTGCAGCACATGTTCTTGCAATATTTCCTGTGTTTTGTGGTATTTCTGGTTCTACTAATACTACATTTAATTTCATTTTTTATTCCCCCATATTTTTTATTTATTTTAATTTTTATATTTTTTAATAAATTGAGAGAACTATATTTTTATAGTTCCCTCATCCCAATTTACTTTTTACTGGTAGCTAGATAGCTACATCTGCATCAAATTCATCATAACAATCTATATCTTTTGCAGATATTTCATAATATGTTATTTCTTCTTCAATGTTTCCTTTATCATTTCGAATCACTCTTTTTCTCGATTGCAATCTTCCTACGATCTTCATAGGTGTTCCAGGTGTTGCATATTTAAGTCTCCGTGTTGTATCTCCCCAAACAATAACAGGAAAAGAATTCATTTTTCCATTATTATTCTTTACACTAATCCATAAATCTGCTATCTTTCTTCCTTTTTTAGTAATTCTTAACTTAGGCTCACTTATTAAGTTTCCTAAAAGAACTACCTTATTTTCATCATCTTCTTCCTCTGCAATAAGTTCTAATGACAAAACATCAACATCATAGATTTTCATATTATTGCCATTTACATACTTACCATAAGAATTGAATCTACCTATAACTTTAACCCTTCTTCCTTTCCAATCACGAATTTTTCCGATTATCTTTTCAGAAATAGAACAAGGAATATAGTCAATTGTTTCACTGGTCCTTCTTACTGCTAATGTAAAATTATAGAACCGTTGCCCTTTCCAAGAATGATCATATTCAAAAAATGTATCTATTGTTCCTTCAATCATTACTACATTATTGGCCTGAAATTTCACGTTTTTTCTTGTTTCCATTAAAAAAATCTCCTTTTGCTTCTAAAATATACTGTATAAAAATGAAAAAGTAAATTGGTAACAATTAGCAAATAATAATAATTTTTGCCGTAATACATTGTATAATTTATATTATACCTCATTTTGTGTATTATGTCAATTTTTGTCTAACATATTCATATAACACAATCCCAGTTGCAACAGAAGCATTCAAGCTTTCAGTTTTACCAAGCATAGGTATTTTTATTTTTTCATCTGCCATATCTTGAATATTAGTTTCAACACCATTTGCCTCATTTCCTATAACTATAACTTTTTTATCAAATTTCACATCATATAAGCTTTTTTCAGTTTGCAAAGAAGTTACAACTAATTTAAATTTATGTTTTCTTACTTCTTTTAAAGTTTTTTCTAAATTTTCACATTCAATAATTTTAACTCTAAATATTGCCCCCATTGTTGAACGAACAACTTTTGGATTATAACAGTCTGCTGTTCCTTTAGACACTAATATTTGGTTAAGTCCTACACTATCTACTGTTCTTAATATTGTTCCTAAATTTCCTGGGTCTTGTATATCATCTAATGCAACAATTATATCTTGTGTATAATCTATTTCCGCTTCTTGTTTATTTGAATTATTTCTTTCTATAATTGCTAATATTCCTTGAGGTGTATTTACTTCAGTTATACTCTTAAAAATCTTGTCACTAACATACACACATTCATATTTAGCAATTTCATACATCAATTCTTTTGGAATAATATCAGTATTTTGACAATTATCGCAAATAACAATTTGTTTAATATTAGCCTTTTCTTCTATTGCTTCTTTTATTAACTTAATTCCTTCAATAATAAATTCTTTACTTATGTCTCTATATTTTTTATCTTTTAATTTTTTTATATGTTTTATAAATTCATTATCTTTACTTGTAATAACTTGCATTTTTTCTCCTCTTTCAAACAATTTTTATTAGTTACAATTGTTTTAAAAACTCTGTAACATCATTTAATATTTGTCTTTCGTTTGTTGTGCCTATTTCAAGTGTAATCATTGTTTTTATTCCTGGTGAAAATTTTATTCTGTTCTTATATGTTTTTAGTAATTTTTGTAAGTCTATTTCATATTTGCTTTGTTCAAAGGTAAATACTACAGCAGTTCTCTTACTTGCTATTTTACTTATTGAAAATGGCTTTGCTAAGTATTTTATTCTTGCTATATCTAATAAATTTTCTAATTCAGCTGGCATATTTCCAAATCTATCTATTATTTCATCAACCACATTTTGTATATCTTCTTCTTTTCTACATAATGCTATATTTTGATAGATTTCTATTTTTTGTGCTGAGTCTTCTATGTATTCATCTGGAATATAGCTTGTTACATTTAAGTCAATTTGAATGTCTATATCTGATTCAATTTCAGTTCCTTGCATTTCTTTTACTACTTCATCTAATAGATTGCAATATGTATCATATCCTACTTGTTCTAAATGACCCGATTGGATTTCTCCAAGCAAACTTCCTGCTCCTCTTATTTCCAAGTCTCTCATTGCAATTTTAAATCCCGAACCAAATTCAGTAAATTCTTTTATTGCTTTTAGTCTTTTGTCTGCTTCTTCTGATAACATTTTGTCTTTTCTATATGTTATATATGCATATGCTTGTCTGTCAGACCTTCCTACTCTTCCTCTTATTTGATATAATGCTGCTAATCCCATTCTATCTGCATTTTCTACTATAATTGTATTGGCATTTGCAATGTCTATACCAGATTCTAATATTGTTGTGCATACTAACACATTTGATTTTTTGTCAATAAAATCTTGCATTATTTCTTCTATTTGATTTCCGGACATTCGTCCGTGTGCATAACTTACTTTCGCCTCTGGAACTAATCTTGATATTTCATCTGCCTTTTTTTGTATTGTATCTACTCTATTATAAATATAAAATACTTGGCCATCTCTTTCTAATTCTTTTGTTATTGCTTCTTTTATAACTTCTTGATCATACTCTAATACATAAGTTTGCACCGGTTTTCTGTTATGAGGTGGCTCATATATTACTGACATATCTCTTATTCCAACTATTGACATATGCATTGTTCTAGGAATTGGTGTTGCTGTCATTGTTAATACATCTATATTTGATTTATATTCTTTTATTTTTTCTTTTGCTTTTACTCCAAATCTGTGTTCCTCATCTATTATTAATAATCCAATATCTTTAAATTCTACATCTTTGCTAAGCATTCTATGTGTTCCAATTACAATATCAACTTCTCCTAGTTTTAATTTTTTTACTACTTCATCTTGATATTTTTTACTCTTAAATCTGTTTAGTATATCTACTTTTATTGGGAATTCTGCCATTCTGTCTCTAAATTCTTCATATTGTTGTTGTGCTAATACTGTTGTTGGTACTAAATATGCAACTTGTTTATGGTCCATAACAGCTTTAAAGGCTGCTCTTATTGCAACTTCTGTTTTTCCATACCCAACATCACCACAAAGTAATCTGTCCATTGGTCTTTGATTTTCCATGTCTTTTTTTACTTCTTCAATACATCTTAATTGGTCATCTGTTTCTTGATATGGAAAACTATTTTCAAATTGACTTTGCCATGGTGTATCTTTACTAAACGCATAGCCTTTTGCTTTTTCTCTTTTTGCATATAATTCTATTAATTCTTTTGCAACAGCTCTTAAATTTTTCTTTACTTTTTCTTTTGTTTTAATCCAATCTTTACTTCCTAAGCTATTTATTGGTGGGTTTATTGCGTCTCCTCCAACATATTTTCTTATCGAATCTAATTGGCTAGTTGGTACATATAAGATTGCATCATTTTTATATTTTAGTTTTATATAATCTTTTGTTGTTCCATCTGCAGTAATAGTATTTACACCAACAAAAATTCCTATTCCATAATTTTTATGTACTACATAGTCTCCAATTTTTAAATCTGCAAATACTACTTTTTCTCCTTCTTTATATGCTTTATTTGCAAAAGTTTTCCTTTTCTTTCCTTCGATTAATTCATCTGCTGATACAACAACTTGATTTATTTCAAAGTTTTCAAATCCATTTGGTAATTTTCCTATCGTTATTGTTACTATTTTTTCTGTTGATTTTACTATTATTGTTTTATCGAGTTTTTCATCTATTGCACATGCAATCTCTTCCTTTTCTAGAATTTCTTTTAGTTTTTTTGCTTTTTCTTTTGTTGATACCATTACATAAATACTTTTTTGTTCTTTATTCCATCTTTTGATATCTTCAAATAAATTCTCAATTTCACTTTTATAATAATTTATTTGTCTATAATTAAAATTATATTTTTCAGCTTGTCTATTTGTTACTATGTCTTGCTTTTCAAAATAGATTACTTCTTTTTCAGTTTCTAATTGATTTAAATCTATACTTGTTATATTTTCTAATGCTTCTGGTACTATTTTTTCTTTTTCTATTAGATTTTTTATCAAATTAGTATTATCTTGTGATATATTTCTTTGTCTTGCTTCAATTTTGCTTATTTCATCTAATATAATTAAATAATTATCATTTAGATATTCTAATAAAGTTGATTGTTTATCATAAAATTCATTAAAGTATTTGTCTATTTTTGAAATATAATTTCCAGCTTTTATTTGTTCAATATCTTGCTCTAATATTTCTTCTTGTTTTTCTTCTGTTAATTTTTTTGTGATTTTTTTACAAATTTCTTCTATTGAATTATCTAAAACAAATTCATGTGCTGGGTAAATTTTTATCTTATCTAAAGTATTTATTGACCTTTGACTTGTGATATTAAAGTTTCTAATAGAATCAACTTCATCTCCCCAAAATTCTATTCTAACTCCTAAGGTGTCATTTATAGAAATATCAACAATTCCACCTCTTACACTAAATTGTCCTCTTCCTTCTATAAATTCACATCTTGAATATCCTAAATTTACAAGTGTTTTCTTTAATTCATCTAAATTATAAATATCACCAACTTTAAATTCTAATATATTTTTAAAAAGAATTTCTTTTGGTGGTAGTTTTTGCATTAATGCTTCTATTGTTGTTACTACTATTAAATTTTTTTTATCTTTTATTTTGTTTAATGTTTCAATTCTTTCATATGGTAAATCTTTGCTTTCTGCAACAAAATCATATGTTACTATTTCTTTTTTGGGAAATAATACAGCTTTTTCTTTTTCGAAGTTTTCTATAATTTCTAGTATTTGTTTCGCTTGTATTTCGTTATATGTTATTAATAAAATTGGTTTTTTGTTGTATTGATTTATTGCTGATAATAATTCTACCATTCCAACGTCAGTTAAGCCCGATATTGATATCGGACTTTTTTTATTTTCTATTTGCTTACTTAAATCTACAAATTTATTTGATTTTCCTAGTTCTCCTATTATTGTATTCATTTAACTTTTCTCCTCTTTTGATTTTATTATTATACTATATTTTTTATAAAAAATAAATATTATTACTAAATTTTTCTAAAATTTGCTTTTTTATGTAGACTGTGGTATAATTTATCTAGTGCTTTATGCATTTACTATTTTTAAGGAGGATATAATATGATTGGTAATTTTGAACTAACAGAAATTAATGCCAACGATTTAGCAATGGAGAAACGGAAGGAATTAGCAATAACATCTGTTTTTCCTGGTATTTCTAAGTATCACATGGCAGCTTTGTCTGTTTTTATAGATGAAGAACTGCAAAAATATAATGTATGTGATCTTTCTATGCAGAATAATCGTTTTAAAGAAGTGATTAGCAGCATAGGTCTAGAATCACCAGGGAAAAAAGCAGCAACATTAGCACCATACATGTTAAAGTTTACACTTGATTGTGATAAAGCAATGCAAGTTATTTCAATTTCTTTAGCTAAAAAAAGCAACTAACAGGAGGATTTTATTTATGACAATTTATGATGAAAAAAAAGCAAAGAAAATAACAACTTCAATCAATAACGCAATTGAGTTATTCGCACCCAATGCTGATGATTCACTAAAAAAAACTTTAGATCATTACATTCGGGTAAGACACGCTGAAATACAATGTGCTGTTTTATCACCACTTGTAAAAGATGTTATGGATATAATGGACATCTATGATGCAAAACCAAGTAAAATCGTAGTTCTTACTACTAATTTTACAATCAAGGAATTTCCACTTCCTATGAATTTGCATTAATCATATTAATCTAATCCAAAAGAGAGATATATAATATACCTCTCTTTTACCATTTCACAACTAATTTATTAAATTTTGAATGTATATAATTTGTTAATTTATTCATAAATTCATTTGGTTGTATTTCTTTTTTTGCAACCATATCTAAGCCCTTTTCCCAGCTTGCAGTAAGTTTTGGATTTAACATATCAGGCATTGAATTATTTACAATGTCATAAATTATTTCTCCTTTTTCTGTCGGTGTAATAATTTGTGTTTTTGAATTTATTTGTATATATTTAATTTTTTCTAGCTTTTTCATTATTTCTGCTCTAGTAGCACTTGTTCCTATTCCAGCCCCTTTTATTTGTTCTCTTAATTCTTCCTCTTCAATTAATTTTCCTGCATTTTCCATTGCTAATATAATTGAACCAGAATTATATCTTGATGGTGGCGAAGTTTCCGCCTCTTTTGTCTCGTAATTTATACAATTAACCTTTTGACCTTTTTTTAGATTTTTTAATATATCTAAGTTAGTATTTTGTGAGTTTTCCTCTTTTTCATCACTATCTGTTGATTTCTTATTTTCAACAGGTTTTAATATCTCTAAATAGCCTTGATTTATACAAACTTTTCCACTTGCATAAAAAGTTTCATTTTCTACATTTACTGTAACTTGAATCTTATTGTATTCTGCAGGTGGATAAAAAATTGCTAAAAATCTCTTAACAATTACTTTATATACTTGTTTTTGTAAATCAGGTAATTTATCATAATTTTCATAACCTTGACCTGTTGGAATTATTGCATAATGGTCTGTTATTTTACTATCATTTACATACTTTGTTTTTGCTAAATTGTTTGTTGGATATTTTTCTTCTATCATTTTCTTCAAATAGCATTGAACTTCTTCATCTTTATAGCCTCTTGTAATTCCATTCAAGTTTTTAGAAATTTCTTTTGCAACTGCTGTTGATAAAACTCTTGCATCTGTTCTTGGATATGTAACTAATTTTTTTTCATATAAATTTTGTATTATTTCTAGTGTCTCATCTGGCTTTATTTTAAATCTTTTTGTACATTCATTTTGAATTTCTGCTAAATTAAATAATAATGGTGGATTTTCTTTTTGTTTTGTTTTTTTCAATTCCGTAATTATTGCATCTTTTCCTTGAAGAGATACTATGAAATCTCTTGCTTTTTTTTCATCTTTAAATCCTGTTTCATTATATAAATCAATACTTTCAAACACTTTTGATTTTTCATTAACTTTCCATTCTGCTTTAAATGATGAATTTTCATCTCCAAATTCTCCAACAATTTTGTAATATTTAGTTTTTACAAAATTTCGAATTTCTCTTTCTCTTGAGACTATCATTCCTAGAACACAAGTCATTACACGCCCCACTGAAATTGAAGCTTTTTCTTCATTTATTTTTGTTGCTAATGTTCTTCCATAAATTATTGAAAGAAGTCTTGAAAAATTTATTCCTATCAAATAATCTTCTTTTGCTCTTAAATACGCACTATCTGAAAGACTATCATATTCTGATGACTCCTTTGCTTCTCTAATTCCTCTTTGTATTTCTTCTTCTGTTTGTGAATCAATCCAAACTCTTTTCATTTCAGCTTTTGGATTTGGATGAGCCATCATTACAACAAGTCTTTGTATATATTCTCCCTCTCGTCCAGAGTCGCCTGCATTATATATAACATCTATATCTTCTCTTTGCATTAAACTTTGAACTATATTAAATTGATTTTGCACTGCTGGTATTATCTCATATTTCCAATCTGTTGGTATAAATGGAAGTGTTTCTAGTCTCCAATATTTTAATTTTTCATCATATTTTTCTGGATAACTCATTGTTACTAAATGTCCTACACACCAAGTTATAATCCAATCCTCTGATTCTAGATAGCCATTTTTTCTATTTGTATTTATCTTTAATGCTTTTGCAAATTCCATTGCAACAGATGGCTTTTCTGTTATTAATAATTTTTTGCCCATTAATTATCTTTCCTTTTCTTGTAAATATTGTAATGCAATATTTCTTACTTTCTCTTTGTCTTTAAATTCAAATCTATCTATTATCTTATTTATATAATCATTTTCTTTTATGATTTTAAAACTTGGCTTATAATTTATATCAAAAATAAAAGCCAATACTGACATAACCTTGTCCATTCCGACAAATACTTTATTTTTTTCTCTCTTTAATAATTTATTTTGTTCAAATTTTTCCATTACTTCTGGTGAAATTTTTGTATTATTTATTGCTTTATCTTCATCTTTCCAAAACAACCATATTGTTTCGTACAATATATCAATTTTATCTGCATCTCTTATTAGTTTTGAAAATAATAATTCTTCTTCATTTAGTCCTTCTTCTATTTCGAATTTATTATGATTTTTTATTGCTACTTTTATTATTTTATCATATTTATCTGTTTCAATATATTTTCTAATATCTTTATCAAGAATTTCTACACCATAATCTCCATGGTCAAAACTCCTATTGTCATTATATGTTTGGTATTGAGTATATTGTTCAAATCTTGCTATATCATGCAATAATCCAATTAAAGTTGCTATTTGTATTTGTTCTTCAGTCAAATTTAATTCTGTTGCTATTTGTTTTGATATGTTCATTACTCTTATTGAATGTCCTTGTTTTCTATTAATATTTTCATTAGTTAAATCATAATTTTCTGTATATTTTAAAAATTCTTTTTTGGCTTTTTCTAAATCTATTATCATTTTCATCACCTATTTTGTATTGTATCATATTATATTTTATTTTGAAAGAGGATTTATGACTTATTTTTAAAAATATATTGAAACATAAGGCTTTTTGTTATATAATACCATTTATATTAGATAGATTTCGAAAGGAGCAAAAAAATGGCTTATAATTTTAAAGAAATAGAAAAAAAATGGCAAGCAAAATGGGACAAAGAAGGAACTTTCAATGCCAAAGATGATTACACAATGAAAAAATGGTATGGACTAATAGAATTCCCATATCCATCAGGACAAGGATTACACGTTGGACACCCACGTAGTTATACTGCTTTAGACATAATTGCAAGAAAAAGAAGATTACAAGGGTATAATGTTTTATTTCCAATAGGATTTGATGCATTTGGTCTTCCTGCTGAGAACTATGCAATAAAGACAAATGTACATCCTAAAATAACAACAGCTCAAAACATAGCTCACTTTACAGAGCAATTAAAATCTTTAGGATTTTCTTTTGACTGGTCTAGAAAAATAGACACAACAGATCCTGAATATTATAAATGGACTCAATGGATTTTCATTCAATTATATAAACATGGTTTAGCATATAAAACAACAATGCCTATCAATTTCTGTACAGGATGTAAAGTTGGATTAGCAAATGAAGAGGTCGTTAATGGTGTTTGTGAAAGATGCGGTAGCCCTGTTGTTCAAAAAGAAAAATCTGAATGGATGCTTAAAATTACAGATTATGCTCAAAAATTAATTGATGATTTAGATGATGTTGATTTCTTAGAGAAAATTAAGGTACAACAAAAAAATTGGATTGGTAGATCAGAAGGTGCTGAAGTTAATTTTAAAATTGCTAATATGGATAAGAATTTAACTGTTTATACAACAAGACCTGATACTTTATTTGGTGCAACTTATATGGTTATTTCTCCAGAACATCCAATTTTAAAAGAATTAGAAAATAAGATTGAAAACTTAGATGAAGTTCAAGAATATCAAAAACAAGCTAGTTTAAAATCTGCTTTTGAACGTTCTGAATTAAATAAAGAAAAAACTGGTGTTGAAATTAAAGGTATTACTGCTATAAATCCATTAACAAATAAAGAAATTCCAATTTGGATTTCTGATTATGTATTAATAACATATGGTACTGGTGCAATAATGGCCGTTCCAGCACATGATACTCGTGATTATGAATTTGCTAAAAAATTTAATTTACCAATTATTCAAGTTGTTGATGGGGAAAATGTTGATTTATCAAAAGAAGCTTTTACTGATGTTGCAACAGGCAAACTTATCAATTCTGATTTCTTAAATGGTTTAGAAGTTAAAGAAGCTAAGAAAACTGTAATCGAATATTTAGAAAAAAATAAGATTGGTACTAAAAAAGTTAATTATAAATTACGTGATTGGGTATTTTCTCGTCAAAGATATTGGGGTGAACCTATTCCAATGGTTTATTGTGAAGATTGTGGTTGGGTTCCACTTGATGAAAAAGATTTACCTTTAAGATTACCAGAAGTTGAAGAATTTACACCTGGAGAAAATGGAGAATCTCCTTTAGCAAAACAAACAGATTGGATTAACACAACTTGTCCTCACTGTGGTAAACCTGCAAAAAGAGAAACAGATACAATGCCTCAATGGGCTGGTTCTTCATGGTATTTCTTAAGATATATGGACCCACATAATGATAAAGAACTTGCATCAAAAGAAGCTTTAGAATATTGGTCACCTGTTGATTGGTACAATGGTGGTATGGAACATACTACTTTACACTTATTATATTCAAGATTTTGGCACAAATTCTTATATGATATTGGTGTTGTTCCAACAAAAGAACCTTATCAAAAACGTACTTCTCATGGTATGATTTTAGGTACAAATGGTGAAAAGATGTCTAAATCAAAAGGAAATGTTATAAATCCGGATGATATAGTTAATGAATTTGGTGCAGATACATTCAGAGTTTATGAAATGTTTATGGGACCTTTTGATCAAGTTGCAGCCTGGTCTATGGAAAGTATTCGTGGTTGTGGTAAATTCTTAGACAGAGTTTGGAACATGCAAAATATGTTAGTTGATGGAAATGCTTACTCTAAAGAAACTGAAAAAATGATGCATAAAGCTATTAAGAAAGTTTCTCAAGATATTGAAGATATGAAATTTAATACTTCTATATCTACATTTATGACAATTGTTAATGAATTCTACAAAATTGGAAAAATTAATAAAGCTGAATTCAAAACATTTTTAACTTTATTAAATCCATTTGCACCACATATAACAGAAGAACTTAATAAAATCGCTGGATTCGAAGATGATATTTCTACATATTCTTGGCCAGACTACGATGAATCAAAAACAGTTGATGATGAAATAACTTTACCAATTCAATTTAATGGAAAATTAAAAGCAACTATTACTATTTCTGTTGATGAAGATGAATCTTCTGTAAAAGAAAAAGTCCATAATGCTATTGATTCTAAATTAGATGGAAAAAATATTATTAAAGAAATTTATGTTAAAAATAAAATTTATAATATTGTTGTTAAATAATTTTATGATTTTGAAATATAAATATCTACCCTATTGAATTTGAAGTTCAATAGGGTATTTTTTTGGAAATTAATACGCTTGAACTGCTGAATTTAAAACATAGAATTTGTCATCATGATTATCTAGTCTTTTTTCGCATTTTTCTACTCTTTCTTTTATTGAACTAATTTGTTTTGTATGTCCTGTAACTACATCTAATAAAATTTCAAGTTTTTCTCCATGTTCTACTTCTATTCTAGCCACAGTTTGACTTATTTTTGTCATTTCTGTTTTCATGTCTTGTTGATTTTCTTCAATTTTATCAACTCTGCTTATTAACTTTTCTTGTCCCTTAAATAATTCTTCTTGTCCTTTAAACAATTTCTCTTGGCCTTTTTTCAAATCATTCAATATTTTGTCTCTTTCTTCTTGACCGTTCTTTAAATCCTTTAGCATTTCCATAATTTCTTTATCTGCCATATTCTTTCCCTCCCTTCTAAATATTCGATATAAAACATATCATGTAACCATTATACAATATTACCTAATAAGTGTCAATAAAAACTTTTTGACAAAAATCGACATTTGTTTATTCTTATTTACAGCATCAGGAGTTTTATAAAAACACTTATTTTTAAATTTTTTGTAATTAAAACTTAATATTATTTTAATATCTTTGTAATATTTATTTATATATTTTATTGTATAATATATGTAGTAGAATTATAAGGAGAAATATATGAGTGTAGAATCAGATTTAAGAAAAGATGGAATTGAAGTTATAAAAAAATTAGACACTTTAAGAATTAATTCAATAGCAAGAAATATATCTATTAGATTATGCGAAACATTTCCAAATTTCAATCTTAATCAAAATGATTTATTTATAAAATTATCAAGATTAAATATGTATATTGCCAAAATGCCTGAAGGTATGGCAGAAGCAAATTATTTTTATAAAAACACTTCTATTTATTTTAATGAACATATCGCTGATGAAGATTTAGAAGAATTTGCAATTCACGAGTGTATTCACTACATTCAAGAAATTAAAGATAAAAATAATTACTTACTTAGAATGGGTCTTTGCGATTATACTGAATTTAAAATATATGGTTTAGGCTTAAATGAAGCTTCAGTACAATTAATGGCTTCAAAAGTAATAAGTATACCAAAGGATTTTGTTAAATACTTTAATATAAGTTTCGAAACTACGAGTCCTTCTTATTACCCTCTTGAGTGCTGTCTGGTAAATCAACTTGCATATTTAATTGGTGAAGATGTTTTATTTGAAAGTACAATAAATAGCAATAATAATTTTAAAAATCAATTTATAAATGCTACATCTTATAGAGATTTTATGAATATTCAAAATTCAATAGATGTTATTTTAGAAGCTGAAGAAGAAATAATTAAAATTAATAATAAAATTATTCAAATAGATGATAGAAATAAAAAAGTTGATAATATGATTGCCAAAATAGATGAACTAAAAAAGAAAATCACATCAACATTTATAAAAACTCAGAATTTAATTGTCACTAGCTATTTTAATAAAGCTTTTAATACTATTAAAACTCTAGAAGATGTTGAAAATTATAGAAGAAAACTATATAATTTTAAAGACTATTTAGGTTCAACAGATGGTTACACTTTCTTTAATGATTATTATGTTTCTAAAATGGTTGATTTAGAACATAAATATAATTTATTAGAAAAAGGAATTGCTGAAAGTTCGTTATCTATATTGCCTAAAAAGACTTCAAAATTAGCCAAAATTATTAATTTTATTAAAAAATTATTTATTAGAAATTCTAATGAAATAGAAAAAAATGAAAATGATATTTAATTATCATTTTCATTTTTTAATTTTTCTATAATTTTTTCTGCAACATCTCTTCCTGAACGAGCTGCCCAAGCTACAGTTCCTTTACATCCTGCTAAATCTCCACCAGCAAAAATTTTAGAGTTTGAGGTTTGATAATTTTTATCTATATAGATATTACCCCACTTATTTAAGGTCAATCCTAAATCAAAAACTTCATCACTTACTGTACTTCCTAAAGCCATAACAACATAGTCAGTATCTATAAAATAATTACTGTTGTCTATATTTACAGGAACTTCTCGTGTCTCCCCCTCTTTTTTTACTAATTCTGTTTTTATTAACTCTAGTTTTTCTACCTTCTCTTTGCCAATTATTTCTACAATATTATTTTGAAATAAAAAATTAATTCCTTCATTTTTTGCATCTTCTACTTCCTTTTTTTCAGCAGGCATCTGTTTTTCAGCTCTCCTATATATAACATTTACTTGTTTTGCTCCGTAATTTTTTTATTGTTCTTGCACAATCCATTGCAACATTTCCACCGCCGATTACAGAGACTATTTTTCCTGTATAATTTGGATGTGTATTAAATTCTAATAGCTCATTTCCTCCATATACACCAGCTAAGTTTTCACCTTTTACTCCCATTTTTGCTGATTTATTTGCTCCTATACTTATAAATATTGCATCATATTTATTTTCTAGTTCCTCTAAATTAAGATTTTTTCCTAGTTCTTTATTGTATTCTACTTTTATTCCAAGTTCTAGAATTCTTTTTACTGTTTCTTGTACTCTTGTTTTTGGTAGTCTAAATTCTGGTATGCCATGTACTAGTAATCCACCTAAATAATTGTATTTTTCATATATTGTAACATCTATTCCTTCTTTTGCTAAAAATGCTGCACATGTTAGACCTGCTGGTCCTCCTCCTATTATAGCAACTTTTTTGTTTAAATATGTTGTGTTGTTATTTTCTTTTATTTGCATTGCTGTTTTTAGGCTGTATCCTTCTTGCTCTGCTTTTTCAAATATGTAATTTTCTATGTCTCCTATGCTTACTGGTTCTCCTTTTATTCCACGTACACAACTTCCTTGGCATTGCTTTGTATGTGGACATATATTACCACAAACTCCTGGTAATACTGTTGTTTGTGATAAAATTTTATATGCTTGCTTGTAGTTTTCTTCTTTTACTGCTTTTATGAATTCTGGAATGTTGTTTTCTAGTGGACAGCCTTTTACTGAACATGGTTTTATTTTGCAGTTTAAGCAGTAATTTGCTTTTTCTTGTATTGTTTCCATTTTTATTTCTTCTTTCTTTTGGTTTGGGACGTTTTGCTTGGTTTATTTTTTATTAGACTATAGATTTTGCTGTATTGTGTGTTTATTTTTCGTCCTTGTGCTTATTTTATTATAAAATTTTAAAGTAGTCAATGTAAGTGACTACCTTTTACAATTTTTTATTTAAATTTTTTATGTTTAATTTCAACATAAAAAATTTACACACTAATCTTAACAATCTATTTTAATAATATTTTTATTTTATTGCATATCCATCATTTGCTGTACTTCCATTCCCAGAATTTGTTATATCTATTTGGACATTAGAATTTAAAGTTATGATTGGACGAAAAGCGCAAACATTTGGATATTCTCTATCTTTGTCTTTAGAATAGCACAATCCATAAGCACTGACATTAGCGGAATACACATAGTGAACACAAAAACCACCTTGATAAGAGGAAGTAGTAATGCAACGAGAAGAGATCCAATATGTTGAATAATTACTTCCATTATTTATAAATAATTCGTAATATTTACTATTAAAATCTTCTGAGGTCATTGATTTATTCCAATATGTTCTTTTTAATGTACTTGTAGCTGATATTTCTTTTCCTGTTATAAATTCATTTTGTTCACTTATTTTTAATTTATTTCCTGTTGTTGATTTTTCTACTATTTGATTTTCTTCTTGTTCTAATATTTTAGGATAATCGATATTTGTTGGTGTATATTCTGTTGTATCTTCTATTGGTTGTATTTTCATATGAGTTGTTATATCTTCTATCTTTAAATTTTGTACTTTACTTGCTAACTTTGAATTATTATATAATATGCTACAAGTATCATCTAATAATTTTACTGCATTATTATATCCATTATATCCTGATAGTGCTATTGTTGATGTTGTAGGCATTTCACTCACTAACCTTACTAGTCCATCTTTTACATCAAGTACTCTCCAATTTAGGTTTTCTTGTGTTAATGTTGTATTTGCACTTGAACCTGAATATGTTCCTAATTCTGTTATTAAATTATTTATTGTTTCTTCACTAACTTCGTCTGGTTCATACTTTATATATGAACCTATTGCTACTTCTCCACTATTTACTTTGTAAGCCAATGTTTCTGGTAAATATTCATTTGTTTTATCTATATATTCTGACAATATTTTGTTTTCTTCTTTTTGTGCATTTTCTGTTGCATTTTTTGCTTGTTTTGCTTGATTGAATAAGTTAGTTTTTGCTAACGTTTGAATGCTTATTCCTGCTAAAATTAATAATAATATTATTGTTATAACCAATGCAACCAAGGTAATTCCATATTCTTTTTTAAGTTCTTTTTTCATTTAAATTTTCCTCCTTCGTATTTTAAGCATGTCATTATTTGTCACATTAATAATACACTAGCATAACCTTAAATGTCAATATAATTTAGCTTAAATTTTATGACAATTTTGGTTATATTTTCTATTATGTTTATGTATTTTTATTTTATATCTTTAAATTAAATGATATATCTTGTTTCAATATTATTATCTCTTATGCAATTTATAATTAAATAACCACATTTTATAGAAACTATGAAGACAAAAAGCACAGACATTTAGATTTTCATTGTCATTAAAATTATTTTTCTACACAAAAACCAAAAATGCGCATACCTTTATATTTTCCTCCATTGTTTTTAATTTATAGTTGAAAATATACAAAATAATATACGCATCTTTATTATAACTATAATAAAATTTTCCTATCTTTATAAGCACTATATATTCAGGATGTACCTGTTTTATATTTTTAACCGATTTTTATTTGCGGTTTCTCAGAGAAGTCCAAAGTCCTTCTTGTTGTATTATATTCAATATATCTATCTCTTTATTTAATTGCATATCCACTTTCTGCTGTACTTCCATCTCCTGAATTGGCTGTATCTATTTGGACATTAGAATTTAGAGTTATAACTGGGCGAAAAGCACAAGCATATTCATAATCAGGAACACCAGAAATGTACAATGAATCACCGTCAACAGAACCTTCATTCACCATTCTAACATAAAAAGCAGGATTTATATAGAAATTGACGCAACGAGAAGATATCCAGTATGTTGAATAATAACTTACATTATCTATAATAAATAATTTGTAATATTGGCTATCAAAATATTCTGTTCTCATTAATTTAGACCAATATGTATTTTTTAATATACTTGTAGCTGAAGTTGCTTTTCCTGTTACAAATTCCTTTTGCTCACTTAGTTTTATTTTATTTCCTGTTGTTGAATTTTCTACTGTTTGATTTTCTTCTTGTTCTAATATTTTTGGATAATTAATATTAGTCGGTGTATATTCTGTTGTATCTTCTGTTGGTTGTGTTTTCATATGAGCTGTTATATCTTCTATTTTTAAATTTTGTACTTTACTTGCTAATTTTGAATTATTATATAATGTACTACTAGTATCATCTAATAATTTTACTGAATTATTATATCCATTATATCCTGACAGTGCTATTTTTGATGTTGTGGGTACTTCACTTATTAGTCTTACTTGCCCATCTTTTACATCTAGGACTCTCCAATTTAATTTTTCTTGTGTTAATGTTGATGTTGTATTTGCACTTGAACCTGAATATGTTCCTAAATTTGATATCAATGTTGTATATTTTTCATCTGTATTTGATACTGTGTCTGGTGTATATTTTACATAGTCCCCTATTTTTATTGTTCCATCATTTACCTTATCTACTAACTTATCTCCTAGCTTTTCACCACTTTGTCCTGGTAAATATTGGTTTATTTCACTTTCATAACTATCTAATATTTGATTTTGCTCTAATTCTTTTTCTTCTGATTTTGCTTTTGCATCTTTCGTTCTCTGAAATATTGCAGTATTTGTTAATGCCGATATTGATATACCTGCAAGGATTAGTAATATAATTATTGTTATAACCAACGCAATCAAAGTAATTCCATATTCTTTATTTAAAATTTTCTTCATTTAAACTTTCCTCCTTTGTATTTAAAACATTACACTATTTGTTGTATTTATAATACACTAAAACTACTTAAAATGTCAATAAACTTTAACTTAAATTTTATTACAATTTTGGTTACATTTTCTATTTAAACTTCAATTCATTTTTTGTACAACCAATTCTAAATCATGAATAAAATCAACCTTCTTACTCTCATCTCTAAGCAAAGCAGCAGGGTGCCAAGTTGGCATATACATTATGCCTTTTTTCTCAACCCATTTGCCTCTTGAAGCAGTAATTCCATACTCTTTTCCTAAGATATTTTTTAAAGCTACGCTTCCTAATAAAACTATTATCTTAGGCTTTACTAAAATAACTTGATTTCTTAAATAATTTAAACAAGCAAATGCTTCGTCATCTTCTGGATTTCTGTTTGCTGGAGGCCTACATTTAACAACATTTGCAATATATACCTCTTCTCTTTTTATTCCAACAATTCCAAAAGCCATATTCATTAGTTTTCCTGCTCTACCTACAAAAGGTTCTCCTTGACTATCTTCATCTGCTCCTGGTCCTTCGCCAATAAACATTATGTCTGCATTTTTATTTCCTACTCCAAATACTATATTTTGTCTTGTTTTGTATAGTTTGCATTTATTACAATTTACTATTGAATTTTCTAGTTCTTCCCATGTTTCAAACATTACTACACCTCTTAATATATCTACATCCTATGTTGTATGCAAATTTAATTTTCTACAACATTTACTTTACACAATTTTCTATTAATTTTATTTTAACTTTTTCTTCTGTATTTATTTGAGCTTTTGTTCCTATAGGAATAACTGTTTTATTTTCTATATGTCCAAAATTATTTGATTTTATAATCGGAAATTTATATTCATTTTCTAAGATATCAAATATTATTTTTTCTAATGTTATACCACTTTGATGTTCATAATTTCCAATCCATAATCCTTTTATTTTGTCAAATACTCCATTTTGTTTCATATAATATAATGAATTACTTACTACTACTGGGTCTGATTCATAACCTAATTCTTCTAAAAATAAAATTCTATCTGCAAAGTCTATTGAATATTTTCCACATACTAATTCTTTTGTTAAAGAAAGATTTCCACCTATAAGTTCTCCTTCAGCTTTTCCCTCTTGTATTGTTATATAATTCTCATTTTCTGGTTCAAATTTTAGACTTTCATTTAGAAATCTGTTTAAGGCTTGTTTGTAACTAAAATCAGTTTCATCTGTTGCTATTGTTTTAAAATTTGTTCCACTAAAAGTTACTAATCCAGTCTTTTCAGTTATTATATTTGTAAGAGAAGTTATATCACTATAACCACATATTATTTTTGGATTTTGTTTTATTAATTCATAATCTAAATATTCAAATGTAGAATTGCTATTATTTCCACCTTTTGCACACCATATCATTTTGACATTTTTATCTGCAAACATTTCATTTATATCTTCTGCTTTTTCTTTTGCTGTACTACAATAACAATTTGTGTTCGAAAATAAATTTTTTGAATATTTTACTTTAAAGCCACTTTTTTCTGCAATCTCTTTTGCTCTATTTAGTTCTTCTATATTATCTCCGATTATTGGATTGGAAGGTGCTACTACTCCTATTGTATCTCCTATATTTAATTTAGCTGGTAAAATTTTTGTAACTCTCATCTTCTCTCCTTTCGTTTACAAACACGTTTCAAGTATAATTCTTTATTTTTATAAAAGTGAAATTAATGCAGTATTTAATCCATAACCTTGCTTTTCAGCTCTAAAAGAATGAATTAAATCTTTATTACATATACTACAAATTCCACTATCTATAATATTTTCTTCATTTAATCCTACATTACTTAATATAATTTTGTTTATTAAAACTGTATCAATATTCCATTTTTCTTTATCTTTTTGTTTTTCCATTATATCAGTATTCTGGCATATATTCAAATCTTTAAATTCTTCTTCAAACAAATCTTTTACGTCTTTGTCAACTTCAAAATGACATTTTCTAATACTTGGACAAATACAACAAATAATATCTTCTGGTTTACATTCAAATTCTTTTACCATTTTTTTAACTGTTTTTATTGAAATTCTTTGCAAAGTTCCTTTCCAACCAGAGTGAACATTTGCAATCGTTTTTGTTACTGGGTCAAAGAATAAAATTAATATACAGTCTGCATTTGTAGTTGATAATACTAAGTTTTCTTTTTGTGTTATAATTCCATCTGTTCTACTGTATTCATCTAAATTTATATCTGGAAAATTTTGATTTATTTTATTAGTTGCAATTGCAATATTATCTGTATGTTCTTGATTTGTTTTTACTACATTTTTATAATCTACATTTATAGCACTACATAGTTTTTTATAATCTTGCATTGCTTTGCAGAAGTCTTGTTCAGGTAATTTTTCTTTATTTGCCCTTGCTGTCCTAAAATTCACATCTGTTCCTATAGAATATACGTGTGTTATTGTATCTTTATATTCTAGTAATTTTCTAAATTGTAAATATTGTACCCCTTCTTTTTTTATATGTACAATATTTTCATTTGATAAATCTTTCAAATTTTTACTCCTTTTCGAAAAACTTTTACTTTGCTAATAATTTTATTTTTTCATCATTGTTATTATATCATCTTTTGTTTTTTTGTCTATATAATTATAATTATTCCCACATATTCTAGTATCAAATCCACATATTGCTTTATATGAACAATAATCACATGGTGTTTTACCACTTTTATTATATGGTTTCAAGTCAATTTTTCCATTTAATATTTCCTTTGATATTTGTTTTATTGTCTTATATATATAATCTTGTAAAACTTTAAATTCCTCTTTATTTACACCACTAGTCCAATTTTCATTAACACTATCTTGGGTAGTTATTGCTGCTGGTATTAATTTTGAACTTCCTGATTTTAATGTATTATCATGCATTCTTATTATTTTTACATCAGCTAATATTAGTCCCTTCATTTTGAAGTTTTTTCTAATTTTTTCTTCTATTTCTTCCTCTGTTATTTTTTTATCAGCACTTGCTATTTGTTCCAATAGGCTAAAATACAAAACTCCTGCTGGCATCAAATCTTCTTCTTTACATACTGCATCCATATAAGTTAATAATTGTAATTGTAAACCTGCATATACTTCATTTAAATCAATGTTTTTTGCTGATGATTTATAATCTATTATTCTTAAATATTTTCCGTCATCAGAGGTTGCTGTATCTATTCTGTCTATTTTTCCTGTTATTTCAACTCTCTTTCCGCTTTCAAGTATTTGTAATTGAATTGGTTTGTATTTTCCATTTTTACCAAATTCTATTTCTGTTCCTTCAATATTAAAATCACTATATACTAATCCCTCTATTATATATTTAAGTGCTTTTGATACAATTCTTTTTAGTCTTCTTATTAATACTTTATATTTTGCTGTTGCAACAAAAGTATATTTTCTACCATTATCTAATTTTTCTTCTATTACTTTATCTACTAAAACTTCTATTTTGCTAATTTCTGCTAACAATTCAGGTAATTCTATTTTTTCTTCCTGTACTTTTTTAAAGAATTCATCTATTGTTTCATGCATAAATGAACCTGTATCGAAATTTTGAACTTTTAATTCTTCCTTTTCTTTCAATCTTAGTCCATATTGTAAATAATATGAAAATGGACATTGTGCATATTTTTCTAATCTTGATACACTAGTTTTTAAAGTATTTCCATATAATTTTTCTATTATATTTTTATCAATATTTTTTGGTAAATTTGTATAATCTATTCCTTCTAAATTTTGTTGTAATTTTTCATAATATTCATTTTGATTTTTATAGTAATTATAAATTGCATACCATATATCTTCTATTTTTTTGCCATTTCTTAAATTTGATATATTCTCCAATAATTCTTCATAAGTTATTGTAGTATTAATTATTTCATGTTTTTTAGTAATAATATCACTTTCTTCTTTTAAGTTTGGAAATATATTTTTTATTTTATGTATCATCATTGAGGGTCTTAGTGATTTTCCTTCAGTTTCTGAAGATGAATATGATAAATATAATTTTTTCTCAGCTGTTGTGAATGTTTTATATATATTAAAATTTTCCTCATATAAATTGTCTAGAGTTCCTCCTGCAAGTTCTATTCCATCATTTTTTAATTGTTCTCTATCTTTATCTCCAAAGAACCCTTCAGCTTTATTTATACTTGGAAAGCTTCCATCATTTAATCCTATTATAAATATAACATCTACTTTATGGCTTCTAGACCTTTCTACATCTCCAATAATCACTTGGTCTTGTGTTCCCGGAATTTTTCCAAGTTCACTATTTTTTAAACCTGTTCTTAATATTTGAACATATTTGTCCATTGATATTTTTTCTTTTCCAAATATTAATACCATTTCATCTAAAATATCTAATATTATTTTGTAACTTGCAATATATTCATTTGCCAAGTCTAACATTCCCTTATCTTCTAGTTCATTTATTTTTATATTTATTTTGTTTTCTATTTCTTGTTCTTGCATAAATTCATAAATTGCTTTTGTTGTTTGTTCTACTGTTCCACATTTTTTTCTTAATTCTACTAGTGGTTCTATTACTTTTTTTCTTAGGTGATTTAGATATTCTATTTCTTCTTTGTTATCATCTTTTATACCAAATGTAAAATCTTTTTTCCATTTATTTTGTTTTATTCCCCATTTAGTACAATAATTTTCTAATTTAAAAATATCATCATTTTCTATGTCAGAAAATCCAATTTTTAAATAATTAAAAACCGCTTCTCTTGAAAAATTCTTGCTAAAAATTTCAAAAATAGATAACAAATATTGAACAATTATATTTTGATTCAAATCTCTTTTTTCATCAATAAAAACTGGTATATTATATTCAGCAAATATTGCTCTTACTAAATTAGAATATATATCTAAATTTTGAGTAATTATTGATATATCTTTATATCTAAAATGTTCATCTCTTACTAATTTTGTTATTTCTTTTGCTACATTTTCAATTTCTGAATATTGGTTTTTAGCCAAAAATAATTTAATATTTTGAACTTCTCCATTAAATTTTTTTATTCTATTTGAAAAAATATTTTTTTCTAAATATTGTAATTCTTGTGTTTTAAATCTTGGTTGTTTTTCTAAATATATTGTTTCTTCTAGTTTCAAATCATTTTCTTTTATTAATTTCATTATTTTAGAAACAGTTATTTTGTTAGTATAAAATATATCTGTATCTGCATTAATACTTGGTTCCAAGCTATCTGTACATACTGTTAAAGTTACTTGCTTTGCTAGTTTTATAAATTGTTTTAAGACCTCATACTCTTGATAAGTAAAACCAGAGAATTCATCAATATAAATAATACTGTCTTGTAAAAAATCAGTATTTCCAATATTTTGTGCAAGCATATTCAATAAATCATTTTCTTCAATATAATTATTTTGCAATATTTTATCAAAGTTTTGATATATAATTAACATATCTTTTAATTTATTTTTTAAATATTCATCTTGACAATTTTCTATTTCATTTTTTAAATCTTCTACTGATATTCCATGTTTTTTTAATTCAGTTATTGCAGTCATACATATATCAATATTTTCATCAGATTTACTTAAAAATTTCAACTCTCCCTTATTGTCATTTAATATTGAATAAATAAGCATCGCTTTTCCACACTTTGTTAGAGAATTGTTGATATTTCCGCCTATTTCTTGTAATACTCTGTGTGCCATTCTACTTAATGTTATTACTTCTGCATTTATTACAGCTTTTGTATCTATTGCATCCATTAATTTCTTTTCTGCTGTAAAAGAGAATTGCTCTGGTGTTATAATATATATCTTTTTTTCTTCTTTTATAAGCTTGGCAATTTCTTTAAAACAATATTCACTTTTTCCACTACCTGATTTTCCATATATTATTCGTAATCCCATAACTTTCTCCTTTTTATGTTTCTAGGCCATTCTTCTCCAATAAAATAAATATTGTTGTGCAAGACCTGCTAAATTTCCAAATTTTTCATTTGCTATTTTTTCTATTTTTACTTTACTTACTTTTGTTTCATCTTCCTCTTTTATGTATAAATCATTCATAACTCTTCTAACCCATACATCTATTGGAAATACTTCAAATCTTTTTAAATCTGAAAATAATAGTATACAATCAGCCACTTTAGGTCCAACTCCTGAAAGAGTTAATAATTGTTCTCTAACTTCTTTTGTATCTGGATTTTCTCTTAATTTTTGTAAATCCACTTTATTTTCTAATATCATTTTTGTTGTCTCATATAAACGAATATCTCTAAATCCTAAACCTAATTTTCTATAATCTTCTACTGAAACCTCTTTTAATTCTTCTGGTGTTGGAAATGTATAATATTTTTTACCATTCCATTCAATTTCTTTTCCGTATTTTGCTGATAATCTTTCTATTATTCCTTTTATTCTTGGAATATTATTATTAGCTGAAATTATAAATGAAATAATAGTTTCCCATAAATCTTGATTTAATATTCTAATTCCTTTTCCATATTCAACACTTGTTTTCATATACGTATCAATTTCTGATAATTGTTTTTTTATTTTAGAATAATCTCTTGTTAAATCAAAATAATCTTCAACTATATCTTTAATTTCTTTGTCACAAATTCCTTTAAATATAATTTCATTTCCAAGCTTTTTTACATTTATAACTCCATTTTTTATAACACCTGTGTAGCTTGAGTCTTCTTCCTTATTCCATCTAAAACATTGTCCACATTCAAATATATCTTCAAGTTCAAAAGAATCTTGATTTTTTATTACATAGATTTTTTCTTTCATATTTTTTCTCTCCATTGTCATATTCTATAATATTATAGCATATATATAATATTATTTTCAATTCGTTTGATTTTTTTCTTAATATATGCTATTATATAAAATATTTATTAAGGAAGGGGTTTTATGGAAGATCGTTTAAAATTAATACATAATCTAAATACTGCTATTAATAAAGTGAGAAATTTTAGTACACCAAATTTTAATAATGTATTTTCTAGACAATATAGTGAAGATATTATTTTTAATATGTTAAATTCTAAAAATACTAATTATGCTTTTATTTTTGGAGATTTTAACAAATTAAGAACTATCAATGAACTTTACGGCCATGAATATGGAACTAAAATTATGCAAATAGCTTTAAACTTAATAAAAAAAGATTTACCTCAAAACTCTATAATGTTTAGAATTGGTGGAGATGAATTTGGTTTTATTATTTTTGATAAAACCGAAAAAGATTGTAAACAATATATTGAAAAAATTAACAATACTTTAAAAGATAATGCATCTTCTATATCAGGTATATCTATAGAATTAGTCGCAACTGATTCATCAAAAGGTGATATAAATACACAAATAAATTTAGCAGATGAGAAAATTAATAAAATTAAATCTTCTAGAAAGAAACTTGATACTCCAATTCAAGTTTCATCAGAAAGTTTTATTCCACTAGGAATTCCATCAAATATTTCTGATGAAGAGAAAAAATCTTGGACAAGTATTAATAACCATATTAATACATTAACATACAACTTTTTACAAGATTTAAGACCATCTAAAGAATTTGTATTTGAAAAAGAACAAATCAAAGATGCTTCTCATTTTATAATTGATAGCATTTGTGCTTTAGTTAACGAAAAAACTTCAGATAAAGAATTCCAAAAATCAGATTACGATATTCCTGAAGGTTATGACATAAAATATAATTTGAATTTAAAATATAACATATCTCATGATACTGCACAATTAATACATAAGCTCATTACTGAACCAAATAATGTTCATATAGATGTTCTTTCAGATGATGCTATAAAAAAATTAATAAATAAAATTAATTCTTTAACCGAAGATTTAATAATAGACCATAAATCTGGATTTTTTAATAAATCTTACTTGAAATCATTTTTAATTCCAGAATTAAGAAAATCTGATACTGATTTATACGCATCATTTATTACCACAAGTGAGATAAAATTATCAAACTCAGCTTATGGTTATGATTTTACAGATTATAGAATTGATAAAACTAATAAACTATTTAAAAATTTCATCTCAAGGAATTTAAAATATAATAACAATTCTTTTGACGCAAACCCAAATACTACTCATGTAGTAAGTTATGGTGCCGGAAATTTTGTACTTATATATCCAAAAGATTTAAAAGATGAAATAGAAAAAAACGTAAGTGAAACAATATCTCAAATAAATTCAATTTCAGATATACATGATCCTTACAGTTCATTAAAAATGTCATATGCTCCAGTTAGTGAAAAAGATAATAATAAAATTAACAAAAATTCTGATACTGATTTTGTTTATTCTATAAAAAGCATAAACGACATGGCTGATTTTAATAAAGACTCATTAAAGAAAGAACTTTTCAATAGTAATGATGTTTTATTAGCATTTAAAAAATTAGTTGCTCCATTGCTTGACTCTTATTTAGAATTACCAGATGCAAAAACAGATATAACTAAAAAAAGAATTCTTATAGAAAACTTTCATAAAGCTTTATTAAATTATGAAGTTCTACACAATACCACAAGACATAGCAAAAAAACTCACGGAGACATATCAAATACTAACTCATTAGAATACTTTGAAAAATAATTTTTGTGATTATTTTTCAAAGTATTATTTTTTAAATCCAAGCCCTACTACTTCTCTAGCATTAGCTATTATTATAAAACTATTTGAATCAATCTCTCTTGCAACTTGTTTTACTCTTGCTACATCTCCTCTTGATGCAGCACACATTAATACTAATTTATCTTGATTTGTATACATTCCCTTGCCGTATAATCCTGTTGTTCCTTTGCTTATTTTTTCTCCAATTTCTTTTGCTATTTCTTCATTTTTATCTGATATTATAATCAACAATTTTGTAAAATATATCCCCTCGAAAACTATGTCTATTATTTTTCCCATCAAATATATTGCTATTGCTGAATATAAACCAATTTCTAATTCTTTAAAGAATATTACATTTAAAGCAACTATAACTGTATCTATTATAATAATAACATTACTCATTCTAACATTATAATTATATTTTTTTACCAAAATACTAACTAAATCAGAACCTCCTGTTGATGCATTCGATTTCAATATTATTGCTGTTCCGTAACCCTATTATAATTCCACCATATATACAAGCTAAAAATCTGTCATGTGTTAATGGTTCTAATTTATCTAATATATCTATAAATGCAGAAAAACTTATTGTTCCAACCATAGATTTTAAAATAAATTTTTTTCCTAATTTATAACCAGCAAATAAAAAAAGTGGTACATTTAGTGATAATATTGTAGTTCCCATCGGAATCTTTAATAAATAATATAAAATTGTAGCAATACCTGCAAATCCACCTGAAGATAGCTGATTTGGTAATAGAAATAATGATGTTGCTGTAGCCATTAAAAAAGCTCCTACTAATGTTGCTAATATATCAATTAAAAATTTTTTTATATTTTCTTCTTTATCAGTCATAAAAAATCACCTTTGTTACTATTATTTGTAACTAAAGGTGATTTTATACTTTATTTGTTTTCATCTAAAAAATCATTATATTGTTTTGTTATTTCAATTTTTGATTTTCCTTTTTTTATACTTGCATCTTGCTTAACTTTTAAATCTACTTCATAAACATCTTTTAATTTTTTTATATTTTCTCTTTTATGTCCAATTACATTATTTGCATCTATTGGATTTACAGTAACCTCAACTTCTTTAACTTTTACATTTAATTTTTTTATTTTTTCTACTACAGCATCATACCACATACTTGATTCTACAAGTTGTCTAAATGCTGGATGAAATGGTCCTGCTACTACCTCACTTTGGTTTGAACCTGGTTCAGAAATTTCTTCTGTATTTTGTAATCCAACTCTTATTACTTCAATTTTCTTATCTGCAAACATTCTAACTAATTGTTTGCAAACTTCTACAGCTTGTACTAATGGTAATGGTTCATATTTTCCACTTTTGTATTCCTCTTCTAGTTTTGTTCCTTTTATTACTAAAACAGGGTATATTCTTACCATTTTAGGTTTTAGTTTTATTAAAGCTTTTGCTGTATTTATTTCATCAATTCTTGTACTATCTGGTAGTCCTACCATCATTTGATGTCCTAAATTAAAACCATACCATCTTATTAGTTTTGATGCTTTTTTTACATCTTCAAATGTATGTCCTCTTTCTGCTCTATTTAAAATATAATTATTAGCAGATTGTACACCTAATTCTATAGTTTTTACTTTATATTTTTTTAATCTTTTTAATATTTCTTTGTTAATATAATCTGGTCTTGTAGAAATTCTAATACTACTTACTTGTCCATTTTTTATATATTCATTTGCTAATTCAAGTAATTCATTTTGTATTTTTTCATCTATTCCTGTAAAACTTCCTCCAAAAAAGGCTATTTCTTTTTCTCCTTCTTTGTCTTTTATATTTTCTAAGAAATAATCAATTGTTTTTCTAGCATCTTCTTTTGTAATATTTTTCTTTTGACCACTAATTGATTTTTGATTACAAAAAACACAATCATTAGGACATCCTAAATGTGGTACAAATACTGGAATCACATATTCTTTTTTCATCGCATTTTTCCTTTCAATTTTTATTACTCTCCCAATGCTTTTTTTGCAGCTTCCATTTCTGCTGATTTTTTACTACTTCCAATTCCTGTTGCTAAAACTTTTCCATTGAAACATACTTCTGCTTCAAACTTTTTATCATGGTCTGGTCCAGTTTCTTTAATAATTTTATATTCTATTCTTACATTACCATTTTTTTGTAGTTCTTCTTGTAAAACTGTTTTATAATCTTTCTGTCCTACATTTTTTGTTGCAATTTCTATCTCATCTTTTAAGTTATCTATTATAAATTTTTTAGCAGGTTCTAGTCCTCCATCCATATATATAGCAGCTATAACTGCCTCTACACTATCTGCCAAAATTGCAGGTCTTTTATTTCCGCCTGTTGTAAGTTCTGATTTACCCAAATATAGAAAATCTCCAAAATTATGGGCAATCGCAATTTTGTGCAAACTTTTTTCACAAACCACTGTTGCTCTAACTTTTGTCAATTCTCCTTCTTTTAATTTTGTGTATTTATTATACATATATTCACTTGAAACAAATTCTAAAATGCTATCTCCTAAAAATTCTAGTTTTTCGTTACTAGCAATATTATGCTCATATGCATATGATGTGTGTGTTAATGCATTTTTTAGTAGGCTTTTATCTTTAAATTTATATTTTATATTATTTTCTAGTATTTCTAAGTTCATAATTGCCACCTTTCCCCTATATTATATAACATTTTAGCAATTTTTCAAGTGGGATTTACAAAAAAACAGAAGTTTATACTAAAACTTCTGCTTTTTTTCTTTTCATTTCAACTTGTGGTGGAATTAATGGGCTATAAGCCTCTCCATCAAATACATCTACTTCAACTGTTCTAGTTAAAATATCTGTATAACTATAAGTTACATTTCTATTATTTTCTTCATATCTAACTACAAAAATATTTGGATATGCCTTTTCTATTGTTGCTTCTTTTTCAAAAGTTCTGCTTCTTCCTAAAGAACCTTTTACTATTATCTTTTGACCCACTTTCTCTAAGATGTCAGTTTTAAGATTTGATATATCTGTCCTACAAATCATACTATCACCTACTCCTTTAAGATGAGTTGATTATAGCATTTTAGGCACTTTTTGTCAAAAAACGTTTGTTTTTGCATTTATCTGTTTTTATTTGATTTATAGCATGTTATAGAAATATTTTTCCACTGTTTTACATTTATATTTCATTTGCATTACAATTATATTACAATATATTTCATTCTGCCATTAGAGCCTACTCCTCCAACACCTTTTTTGCCATCTCTAAGTTCTTTTACTATATCTTCTATATTTATATATTTGTATTCTGAAGTAGTTGCAACCTTTTCTGCAACTATTAGTGGGTCTAAAAAATCTATTAAAATTCTTGCTGGTGATGAAGCAAAATTTGCTCCTGCTGTTATAATTGCTTCAAAGTAGCTTTGACATGCTCCTGCAAAAATGACTGTTTTTTTACCTTTTTCTAAGTCATATCTTCTAGCTTCTTTTACTGTATTTATAAAATGTCTCGAATTTCTATAATTGTATATATCATTATAATTAGTTCCTCTTTTTATCATTCCATCATGTCCAGTTATAACTAAAATGTCAGGATTATATTTATTAAGTAATTCATATACAACTTTTGATTGTTTATATTCTGGTATGTTTTTTACAACTGCATCTAATCCTAACTTTCTATAGTATTGATATGATTTTTCTGAATACTTTCTGTCTCCATCTAAATGTAATATTTTGCCTGTTATAAATCTTTGGCTAATTCTTTTATCATTTGAAGTAACTACCCCCATTTTGTAATTATTATTTTTATATTGCTGTATTCTTTTTTCTATTTTCTTGTTTTCTTCTTTTATATTTTTGCTTATTGTTCTTTTATCTATTTCTTCTAAATCATTTATAGGACTGTCAGCTTCTATTCTTTCTATTACTCCTGTTAGTATTGCTATGTCTTCTTTTCGATTTTTTATTATTTTCTTTACACTAAATAATATGTCTTTATCATATGATTTTCTAGCTACAATATCTCCCTCTTTTATTTTTTTCATTTTATCACCTCATATTCTGGGCTAATATATTTTATGTTTATTGGTGATTATATGTTAATTACACATATATAAAAAAAGTCAAAATATCTTGACTTTCTACTTTAAATGACTATATTTTAATTTTGTTGCCATTCCTCCTCTTATGTGTCTTTCTGCTTTATTTTCATCTAGTATTCTTCTAACTTCTCTTGCTAAACTTGGGTTTATTTTCTTTAGTCTTTCCGAAACGTCTTTATGTACTGTGCTTTTACTTATTCCAAATTTTTTTGCTGCTCCTCTAACTGTGTCTTTTGAATCTATAATATAATGTGCAAGTTCTATTGCACGTTCGTCTATTGATATACCTTTCATATAGTCAAACCCCCATACGAATACTTTTGTTTAATTGTATTCGTGTGAGGGTTGTATTATGAATTTTATTTTTTATGCATTTTTAAGTTCTTTTAGCATTTGTACAATATGATTTTTTCTTCTTTCAGTATCAGCATTTAATTTGTCAGTTTCTTTTTTATATAATTCACAAAGTTTATCAACATCTTCATCTGATATTTCTTCTTCGTCTATTTCTCCATTTTCATATTGTTGTTTTAGTTGAAGCAATCTCAATTCTTCTTTATCTTCTTTGATTTGAATATTCTCTAAAAAATTGTTATTTTTTTCATTGGTTATAATTACTTCTTTTGACAATACTTCTTTCTTTGAAAATATTTTCTTGAAAAATTCACTTATTTTTCTAAAGATATTCTTTTTATAAACTATCAATTTATTGTTCTTCATGTGCCTGACCTCTTTTCTTTAGTTGTTCTGATACTCGTTCTTCTAATTCTTTTGATTGTTCATTTTTTGCTTTTGCATTATCTCGCTGATTTTTAGCTTGTGCTAATTTACTTTGGTTGATACCAATTCCATAACTTCTCAATTTTGCAATTTTTTCTCTGTATTCTTCTGGCATATTTTCTAATGACTGACCAGCATATTCTTTAAGAATTTTCTTTTCTTCTGTTCTGAGCCATTTTTGATATAAGCTAAATTCTTCCTTCTCTTCTTTGGTCATCTCTGATGCTTTTTTCTTAATACTTTTTGGCATTCTTCCATTTTCTTCTGCAAATTTCATCACTTCTTCATATGGTGTTAATCCACTTTGTAATCCATATCCAAAATTTCTAATAGTTTGAACTAATTCTCTAAAGTCTTCTGGTATTTCTTGTTTGTCTATTCCTGCATATCTATCTACTATTTTCTTTTCTTCTGTTCTAAACCATTTATTATATAAGCTATCTTCTTCCTTCTCTTCTTTGGTCATTTCTAATGCTTTTTTACGTGATTGTTTAGGCATTCTTCCATTTTCTTCTGCAAATTTTAATATTTTTTCAAATGAAGTTAATTTATCTATTTTACTAATCTCATCTTCAAATTCAACATAATTTCTTAATACTCCTTCAACTGTAAATGGATCAAATTCAGCTTTACTTCCTCTTGTTTTTGGGATTGGTGGTAAGTCTATACTCCATAAGTCTATTTCACTTGATAGCTCGATAATTTCTTGTATTCTGTTTTTTTCATCATCATCCAATTCCTGATATTCTTCAAATCCATCTAAATATTTATTATATTTACTTTGAATTCTTCTTAGAACTGCATAATAATGTTGTTCTTGTTTATTTGAATTTTCTCTATTTGGAATCATTCCATCATGTTCATTTATCCATTCTATTATAATTTTTAAAGATTCTAAATCATCTATTGGTTCACTGTTTTCAAACTCTTTTTCTATTTTAACAGTCAAAGAATTATTGGCTAAGTCTATTACTACTGGTCTTTTATCATCTGGTAATGGATTATCTTCATCTAAAGCATATATCGCTCTTCCTAATTGTTGTAAATATAAAATTCTAGAATTTTCATCTAATGCTCTAAACCATATAATACCATCTACTCCATCTATATGAAGTCCTTCATTTGCTTTGTTCATTACAACCATAAATTTAGTTTCTTCTAAATTATCTGATTCGAATGCCTCTAATTCTTCTTTGTTTTTATCTTTACTATAACTTCCTAGTAATGAATGTAATTGTGGCACAATTTCTGTTCCACTAAATACTTTATCAAGATATTCTTGATATGCTTTTATTTTATCCTCACCTGTTTTTGTTCCAATTCTATTTCCATCTTCATCTTCGATATCTCCCTGATCTGTTACTGGAATAAATACAATATATTTTCCACCTTTTTTTACATTTTGTCTTAATATTTCTTCTTTTCCAATTCCACTATCAAGATTTTTTCTTGCATCTTCTCCTATTTCATCATCTATTTCTCTATTTAGTCTTTGTCTTAATTCATTATACTTTTGTAATTCTTCTGCTCTTCTAGATTCATCTTCAATATCATCGATTTTTGCTCGTAATTCATCCATTTTACCTGATGAAATCAAATCATATTTACAATAAACAAGCTTTGGATTTACAACATATCCCATTCTTATTGCATTTTCTAATGTCATATTTGATGCTAAATGATTTCTTTGTTTTACTTCTTCATCAGTATATCCTAATTTTTTTGCAATTTCTTCTGCCATGTCTCTTCCATCTATATCTCTTACAGGAGTAGCTGTTATTCCTAATACTTTTACTTCTTCATTTTGATTATCTAATAATTTATTAATTTTACCTTCCCATTCTTTAGCACCTGTTCTATGTAATTCATCTAATACAATCATTCCATATTGTTCTTTTATTATTTCTTGGCCTCTTTGGGCAAGTAAACCTGAATATATTTCAAATGTTATATTAGGAAATACTTCTGCAATTATTTCATCTTCTGTTTTTCCAACTGTATCTTGTTTTCCATGTACATATTTTATAATATAATTTTTAATTTGATTAATAATTTCATCTTGAGGGGCTAAATATAACATTTTTTCTTCTGGATGTTCCTTTGCATATTTTTGCATTTGTGCTAAAGCAACAAAGCTTTTTCCTGCTCCTGTTGGTAAAATTACTTGTGCAAATTTGTGATCTTCAAATATATTATTTACATTATCATAAGCCCTTTGTTGATAATCTTTTAATCGTATTTCTGAATTTTCTACATCATAATACCCTAAAAACCTTTCAACTAACTCTATGTTAATGTTATTTGATAATATATCTTGTCTTGTATTTAATAACTGTTCTAAATTTCCTTTTTCATATTCTTCATAAAAGCTTTGTCTTGTAGCGATATTTAATAAAACTGTTGGTATTTGTTTTGTTTCTATTCCTGTTTGCATTAATTTTTCATATATGTCTACACAATCTCTATCTTGTAATCTTTTTATTAATTCATTTCTTTCCGAAATTTTAAATTCTTCTATTCCTATTTGTGACCAATCATATTGTGCTATTATTGCTTCTGCATAATATCTTGATTTATCTATCTGTTTATTTTGATTTCCGTATACTTTACTTGTTACATCTTTAACATTTGTAAATCCACCATTCTGTAAAATGTTTTCTAGTTCTTCTAAGGATAATCTTTTTATTTCATCTACTAATATTTGTTCATCTTTTGTTAAATCAAGATTAACAGATTCACTTAATTTAATACCTTTTTCACTTTGTCTGGATATTATTTCTGGCTCTATTCTAAGTCCATTTTCTTTTATATATTCTATTACATCTTCAAATTTTGAATCATTTTCTAATACTTTGCTTAATATCTCTGACAATTTTATTGCATTTTGTCTTGCTTTACTTAAATAAAACATATTTTTTACAATAGAATTTACTTTTCCATATTCAACTGTTCCACCAGTTAATTGGTACATTTCTTCTATCGAAATATTATCTTTTATAGAAGCTTCAATTTCAGGTATTGTTGGAATTTCCTTACCATTTTGTATAGCAACTATCAAAGCCTTTTTTATTTCTTCTACTTTATTTTTATCGATTCCATCTATTTGTTGTATTAATGAAAATAAATCAACTGCTTCTCTTGGTACTTCAATAATTTCATTTTGTTTTATTTCTCCATAATGAATTAATTCTGTAGATGAAAATGCATTTCCTATTGTTTCTCTTAATTTTGAATTTGAAGAATGTGGAATAACATGTTCTAGAATATCTCTATTTTCTAGTACAGCAAGCTTTGCATATACTTTATTAACTTCTAATAATTGTTCTTCATTTAATGATTGATAACTACTAATCCTTGCTTTAGGAGAACTATATCTAATTCCTTTTCTTGGATATGCTTTACTAGGATTTACCTCCTCACTTTTAGTAGTATATCTTTTAGTAATTATTTCTTTTAGATCTTTTGTTTCATTTGCAATATCTATATCTGAAAATATTTCTAAGATTTTACTTTTTGTTTCTTCTGGTAATTCTTCTACTGTTTTCTCTATCTTAGAATATAATTCTTGTAACATATATTGCCCTGCTTCAACTGTTTGCTCTCCTAATTCCTTTTTAGGGATTTTTATCATTACATATTTATCCTTATATGAGCCTCTTCCATAGTTTATAGCAATATTGGCATTAGATGTTAAAGATATACAATTTGTATCTTTTCTATAATGCATTTTTATATGGTCATATACTTCTTCAAGTGATATATTAGATTTTTCTGTATATTTTGTTTTTCCTTCATATCTTTCTCTGTCTGTTCTTATTCGTTCTATTTTTCCATCTGAAGATATTGTTGTTTCTTGTTCAATATCTCTATTATCTGCCATATTTAGTGCTCTAAAGAAATAATAGTTTTCTTCATCACTTATTATATTAAATTTATCTATTTCTAAAATCTCTTTGTTCATTCTTTTTTCTCCTAAATGATACATTATTCCTTTTTTAGTATATCATAAGCCTTCTCTTTTGTCTTTAAAAACAAAAAATGTCACATAATTGTAACATTTTTGTAATATTCATATAAATTTTAATCATTTTTATTTTGTTATATATTCTAATTAAATATCTTTATTGTCTAATAATATATTTTTCATTTCAATTATATTATAGAATGGAATGTTAAAACTGAAAAGAAGAGAGGACTAAAATATAGTTCTCTCCTCTCCTGTTGTCATGAAAAATAGCATGTAAAAAAATCTCTAAACAAATCATACGAATCTCTGTGGTCATATAAGTAATCAATTATTCTTTCTGGCAGATTTTCTTTTGATATTCTAAATTTCATATTACATTCTGGACATTTTACCCGAAAAAATGTTGTCATTTTTTTGTTCCCCAGAAATTCCTATTTGCTTCTGTTCTAATAGAAATGTCCTTAGCAGTTATTTCTAATATTGCTTGGCAATGTGGACATCTTACATCTTTTTTCCAATTAGATGAATTTATTCCACTCTGTTTTACTTTCATGCTCATGTCCTCCTTAAATTATCTTGGAGGCTTTACCCTCCAAGTTGCTTATTAATAGTTCCTTGTTAGGTAAAAATTTTTTCTATTTTATTATATTATCTTTACATAATTTTGTCAATTAATAATATGTAAATGGTATACATTTTATAATTCATTATAAGTTTTACATAAAATTGCTTTTTTTATTATTTTATGCTATAATAAAAGTAGTTTCATATAATATATTGTTTTTTACAAAAGGAGGTCAAGACATGGAGAACAGCAATATTTATGAATCTGTCGCCAATTGGTGGGCAGATAAGATTAGAGAGAATAATAAGAATACCAAAGTCAGTGAAGCTAAAATAAACATTTTTAAAAATTGTCTTGCTAATTTGATTGAATATTCATTTAAACTTAATGGTTCAATAACCATTTCAATGAAATCTAACAATATTTTAGCTAATTCAATGTTAGAAGCGAATATTTTAAGCAATGACTTCTTATTATTACGAGATGAGATGAAATTAACACCAAGTCTCATCACTGTATATGACCAATATGGTCATTTGCAGAGTTGTCACTCTATCTAAAAGTAAGGGGCATTAACAAATGCCCTTTACTTTATTCTAATATAATTATATAATATAAGAAAAATTTAGGAGTAAATATGATAAGAATTAGTAATATAAAAATTTATGAAGATATCTCAGATGATAAAGTAATCAATATCGCTTTAAATAAATATAAAATAAAACAAGAAGATATTATACTTTGCAAAATATCAAAAAAATCAGTTGATGCAAGGAAAAAAGATGATGTTCATTACTCTTATTCAATTGATTTAAAATTAAAAAACGAAAATAAATTATTAAAAAATAAAAACATATCTAGTATTAAAGAATTTGAATTTCCGAATTTCGATATAAAAAAAGACAAAAAAATAAATCCTGTAATTGTTGGTGCAGGCCCTGCTGGATTATTTGCGGGTTTAACTTTTGTTCAAAATGGTTTCAAGCCAATAATTATAGAACAAGGTCAATCGGTTGAAGAAAGAAAAAAATCTGTAGATTCATTTACTAGTACTGGAAATTTAAATACCTTTTCTAATGTTCAATTTGGAGAAGGAGGAGCTGGTACATTTTCTGATGGAAAACTTACAAGTGGAATAAATTCCCCTTATTGCAGAAAAGTTCTACAAGAATTTGTAAACTTTGGTGCTCCAGAACAAATTCTATATTTAACAAAACCTCATATAGGAACAGATAATTTAATAAAAATAATTAAAAATATGAGAGAATTTATAATATCAAAAGGTGGAAAATTTTTATTTAATACTAAATTTATCGATTTTGAAACTATAAATAATAAAATTTCTAAAGTACATATACTTAATTTAAAAGACAATTCTTTAGATAAAATTGAAACAGATACAGTCATTTTAGCAATAGGTCATAGTTCAAGAGATACTTTTGAAAAAATATATGAAAAAGGCCTTTTAGTGGAACCTAAAAATTTCTCTGTTGGTGTTAGAATTGAACATTTACAAAGTGAAATAAATAAATCTCAATATGGTACAATAACCAAATTAAATCTACCATCAGCAGATTATAAACTAGCATATCACAGTCCAAGTGGTCGTTCTTGCTATACTTTCTGTATGTGCCCTGGAGGAGTTGTAATGGCTTCATCTAGCGAAAAAAATACCATAGTAACAAACGGTATGAGTTATTTTGCAAGAGATGGTATTAATGCTAATTCAGCCGTTTTAGTAAATGTTGTTCCATCTGATTTTAACAGTAACTCTCCACTAGCTGGAATATATTTTCAAAAAGATTTAGAAGAAAAAGCTTTTAAATTAGGTGGTTCAAATTATTTCGCCCCTATTCAAAGATTTGAAGATTTTGCTAATAATAAAAAATCAGAATTTATTGGCTCTATAAAACCATCTTATACTCCTGATGTTACACTAGCCAATCTAAACGATATAATGCCTGAATTTGTTTCAAAAACTTTGAGAGAAGGAATTATATACTTTGATACAAAATTACACGGATTTGCCAATCCTGATGCGATTATGACTGGTATGGAGACAAGGAGTTCTTCACCTGTTAGAATTTTAAGAAATGAAAATTTGGTTTCAAATATAGATGGAATTTATCCTTGTGGTGAAGGTGCTGGTTATGCAGGTGGAATTATGTCTGCTTCTGTAGATGGATTTAAATGTGCTATTGCTAATATTTCGAGAAAAGCCTAAAAAAGCTTAATAGTATAACATAGCTACTGGTTCTGTGGGGTATATTATACTATTAAGCTTTTTTAGGCTTTTCTCATTTCTTCAACTATTCTAACTAAATTTTCCACCAAATATTCCACATCTTCCTTTGTATTATAATCTCCAAAAGTTAGCCTTAAAGCACCTTTAGAAAGCTCACTTGGAAGTCCTATAGCAGTCAATACATGAGATGGACTTGCTTCTTTTGAAGAACAAGCAGACCCCCCAGAAGCACAAATTCCAACTTCATCTAATCTTAATAATAATTCTCCAGAATTTAAATCTTTAAAACTTATATTTATATTTCCTGGTAATCTTCTTTCCATAGTACCATTTATATAAATATCTGGTATTTTTTCCTGTATTTTATTTAAACAATAGTCTCTTAAATTTTTTAATTTTTGTTGATATTGTTCTATATTTTTTTCAGCAATTTGGCAAGCTTTACCTAAAGCTACTATTTCTGCTACATTTTCTGTTCCAGATCTTTTATTTTTTTCTTGATGTCCTCCGTCCATAAATCTTTCAAATTCTATTCCACTTTTTACATATAAAGCTCCAATTCCTTTAGGTGCATATAATTTATGTCCAGATAATGATAACATATCAATATTCATTTTTCTTACATCTATTGGTATATTTCCAACAGCCTGAACAGCATCTGTGTGAAATATTATTCCGTGTGAATGTGCAATTTGTGCAATTTCTTTAACAGGTTCTATTGTACCTATTTCGTTATTTGCATACATTATGCTTATTAATATGGTTTGGTCCGTTATTTCACTTTCTAATTTTTCTAAATTTAACATTCCGTCTTTATCAACATCTATATAACTTATTTTAAATCCTTTATTTTCTAAACTTTTACAACTATTTAATATTGCTGGATGTTCAATTTTAGAAGTTATTATATGATTTCCTTTTTCTTTGTTAGCATATGCTATGCCTTTCAATGCAGTATTATCGCTTTCTGAACCGCAACTTGTAAAATATATTTCCTCTGGACTGCAATTAATAAGTGAAGCAACTCTTCTTCTTTCCTCACTTATGGCTCTTTTGGCACTTCTGCCTATACTATAAAGTGATGACGGATTTCCATATTCGATACTTAAATATGGTATCATTTCTTTAAAAACCTCATCTTTTATTCTTGTTGTAGCACTATTATCAAAATATCTAACTTCCATAGCTTTCCCTCTTTTACTTTTTATATATTATATTCATCGGTAGCTATTTTTGATTAATTATTTCTAAAATTTCATTCATTTTTTCCATGGTTCCTCTATAACCATATTTATAACATTCATCTAATTTTTCTATTTCTAACAATCCAGTCTTGTCTGTTTCTATTGTTAAAACCATATCACTTGCTCCAAGACTTTCTTCAGATACTTTATTCCCCATTATATCTATTGACCTCATTGCTATATCCATTACTGTACTTTGATTATTTATTTCATCAGCTTTAAAATTTATTGCTATTACTTTATTTGCTCCCTGTAGTTTAATTTCTTGTGCTGGAACATTGTCTAATATTCCTCCATCTAAAAATTTATGTGTTTTATATTCACAAGGATTAAATACAACTGGGAAACTACTACTTGCTCTTATTGCTTTTCCTATTGATATATCTGTAATATACTTATCTTTTTCCTTTGAATTTTCAGGTATAAAATTCGTAAATATATATTCTTTTGAATCTTTTAAATCAACAGTTGGAACAACAATCGGCATATTTATATCAGTTAGTTTTCTAATTCCTTTTCTTTTAGCAACTTCATCAAATCCTTTTTCAATCTCTTCTCCAGAATAAAATCCAGCAAACGGAACTTTTTTATTTGAAAAGAAACTTCCAAAACTTGTGAAAATAGATTTTGGATTTTGATTAACAAGTTCTCTTGCATATCTTTTGAATAGTATGTAAATATAATATGGCGAATATCCCATTGCATATAATGTAGCTATAATACTTCCTGAACTTGTTCCTCCAATTACATCTATTTTTATATTATTTTCTTCTAATGCTTTTAAAGCTCCAGCATGAGCTATTCCTCTAATTCCACCTCCAGATAGTGCTAATCCTAATTTCATTTTTTTCACCTCGCCTATTTTTATTTTAATTATTTACTATTTTTTATGTTTTTAAACTTGGTTTTGTTACTTAATTAATTCATCAAAAAATGTCGAAAATTGCGATGAAAAGTGCAACAAAAATACGATTTTTTATTGCAATATTCGGCATTTTATTGTATTATATAAGCAT
>ERZ773235.380-NODE-380-length-60404-cov-7.066099_pt1 | contig 60404 bp, 105 predicted proteins | sample MGYA00580522_ERZ773235 | MGnify/ENA primary metagenome ERZ773235 (study PRJEB29015, sample SAMEA2737797) | human gut metagenome | biome: human gut; feature: human-associated habitat; material: faeces | place: China | collected 2012 ...
GGAATATCCACTGCTGCCGATCTGTGCGTAATTTCCACTGCTGCCGATCTGTGCGTAATATCCACTGCTGCCGATCTGTGCGGAATATCCACTGCTGCCGATCTTTGCGGAATATCCACTGCTGCCGATCTGTGCGGAATCTCCACTGCTGCCGATCTGTGCGTAATTTCCACTGCTGCCGATCTGTGCGGAATCTCCACTGCTAATATCAGAATCGCTATCTTTGTCTATCTCAAATTTTGTTTTTTCGATTGTAAAATCTACGCAAGCCTTAACAAAACCCTTAAGATTTAACTTTGCTCCAATATGCAATTTATTTGTGATAGATTGATTTCCGCAGTTGCGAACATCACCAACAGCTTCTACTTCTGCAATTTCTGTTATTTCTCCATCTGAATTAAATAACGGATAACGCCCCAGGATATCAAACGGATCTTCACAAAAATGCATAACTCCCTTTCTGCGTGGTCCTAAATTAACATCTCCATCTTCTTCAAAAGTCGTATGTTCTTTGTATTGCTTTGCGACCCCATCAGGATTGCATATAAGCCCTTTTCCAAATGCTTTGTATCCTTTAATTCCCATATGTTTTACCTCCATCTGCAAATACAACAAGTTCATCATCTTCTGTTTTGCATATGCATATAAATTGTCCGTCTATTTTTGGCAATCGTTCTTCATCTAAGCTCTCCATGTTGTCAACAATAATCGGCATAGTTACTTCATAAGCATTTTGAAACGCCCGGCATACTTCAATTTCCGTCAACATCGTAAAACCTAAATTAAGATTTCTGCTATAAGGTTCTCCGTTGTAAAGGATCTCGCAACATTGCTCTGTATCTCCATTAACAAGTTCTCGAAACAACCGAACACTGCATTGAGAAAATGCTTCATTTACATCATTTTCAAGGCATTCATTTTTTGCGCGATCATACATTGATAATACGTATAACGTCTTTTCATTCTGTGCTATCTCGATTTCAAGGTTATCTTTCTGTTTCTCTAAAACCTCAATTCTGGAGTCAATGTTCTCATTCCATTCGGCAGAAGATAGTCTTTTATCTACTTTCGAAATCTCCGCAAGCATCTTGTCTCTTTGATCCTCTAGTGCAACTGTTTTAGAAGATACATTTTTCATGGAATCAATTTCCTTTTCTTCATCCTCAATCTGTTTCAGAAGATCTGTATATTCTTTGTTGCCTGTCATATCAACTTCTGATGGCATTTTTGCAATTTCATCTTCCAGTGATTTAATTGCATCTTTCAATCCTTGCAATCGTTTTGAACATTCGTCAGAAAACGCCTGATGCTCTTTTAGATTTATTTCTTCCTTTTCTGCATCATTTTCAATCCGGCTTAATTCCGTTTCCTTTGCTTTCTTCTGCTTTTCAATAATCTCTTTTACTCTATCATCGTCATAAGGTCTACCGCAGGTTGGGCAAACATTATCTTCGGCAAAAGAAATATTGTTTACTTGTTCCCATTCCTTTCGCAATTTTGCTATTTCATTCTTTGTTTTTTCAATATCACATAAACTATCATGCAGCGTTTCTTCTGCATCACTAGCACCTCTGTGATAGTTTGCCAATTTCCTTGACAATTCTGATCGTTTGTTCATCAAATCTTCACTTGCAGAACGCAAAATATCATTCGCCTTAAATTTCAGACGCATAATATCGTCAGATTTTCTTTCCAACAAATCATTTTTATCGCCAGAAATTTTGCTCTCGATATCAGACAATCTTTTTTGCAGGTCTGCCTTTTGCAATTCCAGTTCTGCATAATCTTCATCTACCTTTTGGCTTTCCAATTCTTTGATTTTTGGCTCAATTTGGTCTGCCTGCTGTCTTAATCCAATCTCTGCACTTCTTCCACGGCCTCCATAAATCTTTTTGTTTATAGTGCTTTTGATCTCGCTGACTGTTCCATTTTTTAATAAATCCTCGATCAATTCATGGTCTTTGATGGTTTTAAGGATTTCTTCATCTTTGCTTTTAGAAAATGCCTTTTCCAAAATTGTACGCTGCTTAACAGAATCCTGTAAAAAAAACATATTTGCATTCATGCAGTATTGCAAGGCATCCACCGGTAATATGTTATCTGCAATCCATTTAGAAAACTCTGTTGGCTTTTTGTTTACACCATCCACATAACAATCTGTTGCAGTTCCTGTAGGCTCTCCCTTTCTTGAGTATGTGTTAAAAAACTCTCTTTTCAATGTGTAGCTATCACCATCAATGCTCAATGTGATTTCTACACTGGCACCATCTGCAATATTATTTCCATCTGAATCGTGTGAAATAATACCTGTTATTTTTTTTCCATCTTCTCCTTTAATTCCCAAAACATACTGAATTGCACGTTTTATTGTGGTTTTCCCTGTGGCGTTTCTTCCGAATACATTTGTAATGTGTCCAAAATCAATAATATGTTCTCCTACAAAACTCATAAAGTTTTCAAGGCGTAACTTCTTAATCTCAATTTTTTTCATTTTCTTCTTCCTCCATCTTTTTTCTCCTAAGATCGTGTACAAAATCATAAATACCTAAAACATGGAACAGCATACTTTCAGATATATAATCATCTTTTTCAAGTATTGACTTCAAAATATCAATTCTTGTTTGCAGTTCAACATACTTTGCGTGAACCTCATCCACGCAATAAACAATCTTCTTATTATTTCCCATCATTTCCCCCTCTTTCCAATCCGACAATTCGTCCATTCTCAATCACTGTAAACACTCCCAAAACATTTGCAATCGTCTCTAATTCCTCAACGCTCAATAAATTCAAATCTGTAATTACCATAATCGGCTCCTCACTTTCTCAATATTTACATATTATTTTTTGTTTTCCTGTGTCTATATTTGACAGGTACAGATAAAAGTCAGTTTCTTTTATAAGCCGCCATTTTTTTACGCTCATATAATGATTGGTTACAACTCTTTTCTGTTCCCTTGTCAGCTTTTTTGACTGTTTAGCCAACTAATGCACCCCCTACTTCTTATGGCTGGTAACAAATGCACTAATTACAACCAGTGCAAGTTCTACGAATATCGTAGATGCAACCCCTGCCCAAAATGGATCAATCCACATTCGATCATCTCCTTTCTCTATGCAAGGCAGAAATACTCACCGTCAATCACCTTGTATGTTTTCTTTCCTTGCGGAAACATAGACTGAAACACTAAATTCTTTGGATAGTCTCCAACTCCCTGTATCAACAGTTCGTTTGCTATTTCCAACGCTCTGGTTGACGGTTTCACATTTCCAAGTTTTTTTGCTGTTGAATACTGACCACGTTGATATATAACGCCTCTTATCGTGTTCGGATACTGCTTAGACTTAACACGATTCAAAACAACAACTCCAGTAAGCCATAGCGTTTCATCATGCTTTGCATGACCGTTTTCTGCCATTATCAGCTTAGCAAGAAGTTCTACGTTGTCCTGCGTATACATCTTCATAGGTTTCTTCATTCCCTGCCTTTTCAATTCTGCATTGGACACCTTAATTTTTCGTGTCCTTGCAGAAGCCATCGAGTTACAACATATAAGTGAGATGGCAAGAATTAAAATAATTGTTTTCTTGTGTGTCGGGGCAAGTCTAAACATTTTTCGCCACCTCCTATTTGTTTTCTTTTTTTGATTCTTTGGAATCTTTTTTCTTTTCAGCCATATTCTCAACCTTGCCAAGAATATATCCCTTGTCAAAATCTGACATCTTAGGGATTGCTTCATTCAACTTCTTCACAATATCCTTTTCTCTCTCGCTCATTTATTCACTTCCTTTCAAAAATTTGTTTACAAAATACAACTGCCCTTTTCCAGTAACCTTTGTTGTCCTTGTAATCCTCACCGATCCATCTGGGTTCTGCACATTGCTTTCTTTTACCTCGAACAATCCATTCTCAACATATCTCTGTTGTGGCATATTCCGTGAAGAACCGCTTTTAATAAGGAAGTTATTCTCACGCATCCACTCAAATAACCTCTTTTGCCCGATTTTCACACCGTTCTGACAAATAAGTTTTGCCAAATCGCCAACCAATATGGATGTATGGCTCGTTGATACGGCATCTGCAAAAATTGTTTTAGGCTTGTCGGCTTCGATTTTCCGTTCCAACATCAGATTGTTGTTTTTCAAATCATCAATCTGCTTATTGGCAATTTTTAATGCTCTAGCCATCACCTGCTCTGGTGTGTTCCACGCCTTTTCCAAATCAATTAGATATTGGCGCACCTCTCTTCCCTCGGGCGTGCGTTGCAACATGCAAATCTGCTTCGCCATGTCAACGGTGATTTCATAGTCCGTTTGCGGTCTGCCGTTGGTTTCAGACGTTTTACTCATTTTTGAGTAAAAGTCATTTCCATCTACAAATCCGTATTCCGTCATTCTTTTGAACCAATCATTGAATCTTGTTTTGATATTCAACCGATTATGCAGTTCTCTAGCAGAAACCGTTTGTGAATCAAAATTCACGCTCATAATCTCTTCTGCATTCATTTGTGTCCCCCTTTCTTTCAGTAACTTATCAAGTTACTGATTTCGCAAAAAAAATATCCATTGGTTGATCGATCTTCAAATTGTCGATCATAATTTGGATTTCATCGCTGCCAAATACGCCTTTTTGCATTCTCATGTAGAACGTCTTTGGAGTGACTCCGATCATCTTTGCTACGTCAGATTGTGTCTTGCCGTTTTCGGCAATTACACCACGCAGTTTCGCAACATCTATCATCGTTACTACCTCCTTTTTTCTGTTATGGTAACTTGCTAAGTTACTATCATTATACATCATTTTCGTAACTTGTCAAGTTATTTTTTTCTTGACTTGTAACTTTTTTGTGCTATAATTAAGTCATACATAAAGAGAGGAGGTTCGTACAAATGACAGTCGGTGATAGAATAAAGGAACAAAGAGAGTTATCAAGAATGTCGCAAGTTGAACTTGCCGAAAAAATTCACGTTTCAAAGCAAACGCTATATAAGTATGAGAACAACATAGTCACAAATATACCTAGTGACAAAATACAGTCAATTGCAACTGTGCTTGAGATTTCGCCTGCATACTTAATGGGATGGAAAGAATCGAAAAGTGTTGATAACCTTTTAGAAAACATAGGTGGATTCTTAGCAGAGATTTCAAAAGACGAAAAATTTATAGTTAATATAGAAAAATTGTGGCAGTTGTCAGAAACAGATAAAGAACACATTTTTCTAATAGTAAATGACTTGTATGAAAAGAAAAGAAAGGAATGATTGTTATGAAGAAAGTAATGTTAAGTTTAGTTTTAGCACTGTCACTTGTTGTGACACCAGTAAGTTTCAATCCAAGCACGGCACATGCAAGCAAAAAGATTGACGCATTAAAAGGGAAAGCATATAAGAAAAAATGCAAGCGAATGTACCATGATAAATTGTTTTTCGGCAAGAAAAAGCTGAAAGGAAAATATGTAAAGGTTAAATGTTACTTGTCGGAAAGTAGATATTTTCAAAGTTATTATGATGTTCCGTCATATCTTAAAAAATACAAAGTAAAGAGAAGTCTTTTTTATGCAAAACCGGAACGAAAAGGCAAAAAATCATATGTAAGCGGAGGGAACATAGAAATCTATTTTAGCAAAAGGACAAAATCAAAGTACAGCAAATTAAAATCCGGGGATTATGTGATGGTATATGGGCAGATAGTAGAATATTCAACATTAAGTTGGGATGGATACAACGGCGTAGCTATAATCCCTAAATATATAAAAAAAACAAAAAGGTAACGAATATGTTTCTGACAACAAAAAAATCGGGCTGACATGCTTATTGTGTCAGCCCTTTTCATTTACACTATTTTTTCAACAAATCCCTTGATTATCAAGAGAATCTTTCTGCTTTTACACTTGCGAATCAAACCGATAATCTCAGCCTTTATTTCTTCTTCTCCCATTGAAATACCTCCCTGCAAGTCCACTGGTAGCGTTGCACCCATTATAGAACATTTGTTCGATAGTGTCAATAGGGACAGAGCCAACGCCAATTAAACCCTGTCCCCACCGAAACTTGATTGCCTTTCGGCATAATCATTATCTCACAATTTTAGGCTTGCAAACTGTCAAGTAATCATCATTTTCTGACATCATTCAACGCTTTTTCAACATCTTTCCTGTATTTTACAGGGACATCATCAATTGTAATTCTTTCTAACTGTATCTGATAGATATAAAACGTAATAATTGCTTTGCTTGTCATTACAACTCACCCCCATCTGCTGATAACATATCCAACATGAGACTTTCCATTGCTTCTAGTCGTTCTTCCAGTGTCGGTTTGTCAGTGTTATCTATGTAGCCTATTTCCTCATCAATTTCCTTTTGTTTCTCTTCGTCCAGTATAAGCATTTTTGTATTCTCATTGTACTTATACGCCATCAGTCGTTCTAATGGATATACATTTGGTATATCATTGACCTCCACAAGGTTTCCATCCCCTAACTTATAATATCCGTTATCATCAATTGCTATAGTATACATATTAGTCTCCTTTCTAAAATTCGCCCTCAATCACATACAATACTCTACCGCCAAACGATGGATTTCCGCTTGTGATTGTATCAGAGTGTACGTTGACCGTTACAGTTGTTCCGCTTGTACTTGGTGAACTACAAGTTGTTAGGCTGTAATTTGATTCAAGATGTATTATTCTTACAGACTTTCCACTTTTGTCCTTTGGTATTTCAAATGTTGCAGTTCCGATTCTTCCACCATCTCCTGCACTTGTCCCCATTGTGCCATGAAATGTTGACGGGCGAATCAATGCAGGGGTGTAACCAAGTGCGTCTGTTACCATGCTCTTACTTATTCCAGTTATGAATCCTGAATCATTGGTAAATGAACTAAGAGCCGTAGGTCTACCACTAATTTCGCCCCAAGAATAACTTGGTTTACTGGAAGCCTTTGCCCATGCGTATACATCACTGGCAGGAAGAGATGTAGGAATATCACTGGTAAGAGCGATTGTACCTTCAGTTGGACGCAAGTATACATGAATGCTTTCGTTTTTATTGGCACTATAATTCGCATCTGGAACATAGTTAAATATTAAGTGTTCTACTCCACCTAAATTACCCATTGACCATGAGCCATTCTTTGTAGGCATACATGCCACACAACCATAGCCGTCATCCCCCGGATACATAGAATACACAACAGCTCTATCTCTATCGCCTACCCATGAGCCACTTGTATTTTTAACAATTCTCCCTGTAATTGTACCACCACTCAATGGCAGATAGTCAGTGGAATCATATGCTCTAGAGCCAAGACTGAGCCATGATTTTAATGCATCTTTAGATATATCCTTAATTTTAGCACTTAAATTACCACCATCGCCACTTGTATATCCTGCAATATATTTAATATCGTCACCAGTAATGCCATTTCCTTGAAATCCAATCTGTATATGTCTTTCTGTATTGCCATAATCCACTACTGATGCTGCAATGTCGGCTGTACCATGTAATGGCAGATAACTAGCAAACTTTTCGTTCAGCACTTTACCCTGATTTGCACTCAAACTAGCATCGGTTCTCGTGCTGTCTAAACCGTCCACCACGTCACGCCATGTGTTTGTATCACTGTCGGTAAGATTGATAATAGTATCGCCTGTCTGATTCATGGTAAACGTGCCTTTAGTCGTACCGTTTTGATTGACCGTAACCTTACCGTTGCCTATAGTCGGCTTATTAGACAAATCTGTATAACTACCGCTAGTCGCTACAGTAGCAAGTTTGGTCTTGATATAATTCCACAATTTGCTTACAGGTCTACGAAAATAGCCAGTGTTACTTGTTCCTCCGTCTGCATACTGTGATACGTAGTAGTCATTATCAACAGGATCATCCGTACCTACAGGCAGGGCGTTTATCATCGCATCCAAGTCATATGTCGTGTTATCATCAGTGACTTCCGTTGTACTTCCGTCACTGCCAACAAGCTGTATCTTGCTTCCTGTTTTCTTGAGACTATAGGTTGTGTTTGTGTCCGTATCTGGTACTTCAAATGATGATGACGTTCCATCTCCCTTTGTAACTGTAACAGTATGATTTTTAATTCCTACACCCTTGATATATGTTGATGTAATCTTTTGATTAGCAGAATCGTTACTTGATTTCGTAGCACTATCAGCACTTCCTGCACTCGTAGCATAGCTAACTCTTTTTTCGCTATCTGCTGTATTGTCAACATTTCCAAGTCCTATATTTTCTTTTGTTATATTTACATTTCCACGTCTATATGCTGTTTCTTCGCTCCCTTTTACTCCTGTAACTGGGCTTCCTGCTAATACGTCCCACTTCCCATCAGAATTTTTATATACATTCGACCCTAAAGGTATTGTATTTCCTGCTCCCTCTGCAAAATCTGTAGTCGTAGTAAACTCATCAGACACATTATACATATCACCTGTTTCCGCTAAACTTACAGATGGTAAATTTGCAAACGTAACAGTTCCTTTTGGTCTTAGCGTCCCTGCAAATGATTCAGATATGCTTTTTGTCTGCTCATAATATTTCTTAGCATTTGTTTCACTTGCGCTTGCGTTGTTTTCGCTTGTGCTTGCGTTGTTTGCACTTGTGATTGCGCTGTCTGCCGACTTCTTAGCGTTTGTCTCGCTTGTGCTTGCGCTGCTTGCACTTGCGCTTGCACTGTTTGCTGATACTCTTGCATTGTTTTCGCTTGTACTTGCAGATGTTGCGCTGTTAGATGCAGAAGCTGCACTTGTGCTTGCACTGTCTGCCGACTTTTTAGCGTTTGTCTCGCTCAACGATGCAGATGTCGCACTGTTAGACGCACTGTCTGCTGACTTCTTAGCATTTGTCTCGCTTGTATTTGCAGATGTTGCCGCATCTGTTGCAGTTTTTGCGCTTGCACTTGCATTGCTGGCACTTTCACTAGCACTGTCTGCTGATTTCTTGGCCGCAGTTGCATTTGCAGAAGCTGATATTGCATAATCAGTAGCATTTTTTGCTTGATTCTTCGATTCGTTTGCATAATATTTGGCATTATCTAAATCTTCGCCATCTCTTATTTCACTACCGCCAATAGCATATGACTGTGCTAATTTTGCATCGTATGCCGCATTACTGGCACTTTCACTAGCACTGTCTGCCGATTTCTTAGCGTCACTAGATGCAGTCTGTGCCTTTACAGTCTCGGCAATTATAGAAGCTAAATAATCATTTGCTAAATAATCATTTGTAATGCTTCCTTTTTTCAAATCAAAATTTACATGAGTGCTACCATCTTCTGCTTTACTTGTTGTGACTGCAATTCTTTCATTATCATCATAAACGTAATTTGGTGTCAAACTTCCAATGTCAGCAATCCATTCTGTCCCATCTTCCGTTGTCATTGTGATTACACCTTTTTCATTCATGGAAAAAGATACTGGGATTTTTTCCACATTAAAATCCACCATAAATTCTGTTCCGTCATAAAACTTAAATCTTAAAATTCCAGTCTTTTCATCCCATGTTGGCGTTTCGGAAATGATCTTATAACTTCCATCTACCGACAATTTTTTTGTATCTAATTCATTGTATGCAACATCAAGAGAATCCGCTAACATCTTTATTGCATCATCCATGTTGTTTAGGTTTCTTTTATCCAGTGGAGTTATAAGACCCTCTGACTTATTTTTCCAATTTACAGGATTATATTCTACCTTTGTGTATGCCATATTCTGATACCTCACATTCTTAATTCGATGTTTCTAGAACGTACAAATCAAAACTGCTTTTTGTGACGTTTGCTCCAACAGTGCTAGGTTTTACACTATATTCCGACACAGTAACCGTTCCTGTATTTTCATCTGGAGTTATTCTAATTCTTATTCTATACCCAATTGTTACAGAATTTGACGGATTGTCCATGCTGTCAATTCCAACACCAGTAACTCCACTTTTAATCAAAAGCGGCACTATCTTTGCCGGGAAAACTCCTTTTTCCTGAAATGGAATAAATTCATAAAAATATTCGGATGTTGAATTTCCAAACTTCGCATGTCCCTTTACAATAAGTGCAACTGTTTTGCTAAAATCATAGAAATCAAATTCATCACCATTTTGTATTTCTGCTTTAATAAGCCTTGGTTGAACAAGAGCATTTGACACTTTAACAGTTACACGTCCTATAGCCGATTCATTATCTTGTACGCTTTTATTTAATCTTGTAACGGTTGTACTCAATGTATCAACATTTTGTTTTACAGTTGTAAAGTCTGAATTTAATGTATTCACTGTACTATTAAGTGTTGATATTGTACTTTCAAACTCATCAACCTTTGTCTGCATTGTTGGTATTTTGCTTATTTCTTCTGCAAATGAGCGATACACTTCATCCAACTGTTCCGCAATCTTTGAAATCCCCTCATCCATAACATTTAGATTCTTTTTTCCAAGTGGAGTCAACAGCCCCTCTGACTTGTTCTTCCAGTTTACTGGTGTGTATTCTACTTTCGTATATGCCATATAATTCACGCTCCTATTCCGTCAATGTTGACACGTCTATACAATATGTCATGTTTATTTGCGCCCACGTTGCATCTGTATCGCCATACTGGTACACTTGCACCTCTGTATAGTATTCATCAAATTTTATACCGCCTACTTCCATTTGCTTTATCACAAGCCTTGCAACAGCATTATTTCCGCTACCTGTTCGGCTTGTTACAATTGGATATAATATGCTTGTATTGGTTGTATCTGCTCCTTTTGGTGTTAAATTGATTCCTGCAAACGATGCTTGGTGGTTAAACTTTGCAACCGTTGTCCATGCACTTTTAGTAAGTGTACCTCTTACATCTATACATAACTGTACCATTGCTCCAACCATTTTGAAATAACTCCAATAGTCGCTACTTGATGTAAAACCATCAGCAAGCGTAAACTTTGTGTCGGTATCATTCATCAGATCAATTTCCGTAAAAAACGGAACATCACACTGAAAGTAGCTACTGTTTTTACTAGAAGTAAACGTGCTTATTTTTTCTCCAGAAAGAGATACGTATTTTATAGTTGCTTCTGGATATTCTGTTTCCGTACTCCATGTGTCGTTATCTGATATTCTATATTGTTTTACTACTTTACTTGCCCATGATCCATTTTTATTTTCTGTAGACACAAGTGTTCTATAGTAAGTCAGCAATCCACTTGTGCTTCTTTCTTCCCAAGTAGATGATACGCCTGTATTAAAACTTCCACTTGGTGACATTCCAGCAGATACACTTTCTTCGCTATTTTCATCTTCCAATTCCATTTCAATATATGGAATATCTTCTTTTACTTTTATCTGTAATTTTCCACCAGTTATTGTTATGTCATTTGCAATAACTGATCCGTTTTCGTCAAGCGTAAAATTATCGGTAATAATGTTTATCGCTTCTTTGCTCAATGTAAAGTTTGGACTTGATATAGTAATACCATCGCCTGCTTGTATGTCGATTGTTCCACCAGATAATAAATTTAAGACATCATCAGCAGAAAGTTCAATGTTGTTTGACGTTACCTTAAACGCTGTACCCTCGTTAGGATCTCCACTCAATTCTACTTGAGACAAATTACCGTTGTTATCCACCTTAAGAACAATGGTAGAATCTGTCTGCTCGAATTTCGTAGATGTATTTTTTGCAATGTTAGTCATTTCAATACTGTATACATCTAAATCCTTTTTTAGTTTGAGAGTTCTTCCTTGTAACTGTGTTATCTCACTATTTACCGATGGATCATTTGTTCTTTTCTCGCTACCCTTTGATACATATTCATCAGATAAAGCCTGCACTCCCGACAATGTTCTGCTAAAAATATAGCTGTCTACAGAATCGTTCTGTTTGTCCAAAGAATACATATCTCCAACTTCCATATACGGCAATCCTTGCAAGGTTGTTGTGTTCGGTTTGTAAGATACATACTGCAAATATTCTAAGATGTTTTTCCCTACCTCTTGCAGACTCTCTACTCCTTTTCCGTAAAGAAGTATGTTTCCGCTAAGAACATACGGATTACTTGTGTTGTCACCTACTGTTGTTCCGTAATCATCTGAATCTCCTTTTATTGTAATACAAGTTGGAGAATATACAATATATTCTTCGTAAGTTGTATTCTTAAATTCAGGTCGTTCTTCCTCATCTGACATTCCAAAATATTCATAGTTGTCAGATCCGCTCATTGGATACAGATCTTCTTCTGGGTACAATGTTTCTTCTGGGTACAGTCCCATGCTACCAAGAATAAGGACCTCAAATTTTCCGTTGCGGTTAATCCGTCCAAATCCACCGTTTACTTCGCAAAGGTATTTCAGTATGCTTGTTCCTGTCAAACTCCCCTCTGACGGCTCTACAGTCTTTTCTACAAGCATTGTATCGTTTGGCAGGTCTTGCACTTCGTATAAAATGCCCAAATGTTTTAATAGAGATTCTCTCATCTCTTTTACAGTAACTTTTTTATAAATCTCTTCATCTCTATAATTTTTCTCACATTGATATACTTCTGTCCACCGGTATACTTCCTCTTCTTGCCCAGTATTTACAGATATAGACTGATACAGCTTTCCTGTACTTGTATCAAGATATGTCATTCCTTGATTTTCATCTGCTGATACTCCAAGTTTAGACGGCTCTGCATTTCCGCTAGAATCAATAGAGTATTCACCATGTTTCCAAACATCTTCTAATGCTCCAGTTACATATACTCTTTGCGTTGCCAATACAGGAAATAAGTTGTTGTACCAATTTGACACATCAACGCCTGCATCATATAGAGCATCATACGCAACAACTTTCTTGTAATCAGTGTCATTTACAAGTTTTGCAGAAAAGACCCTATATACGCCCATTGGAACGCTAGAAATGATATTGTCACTTGCATCTCTTGCTTCTATCGTAGCTGTAAACTCTAATCCTGCAATATCTGTGTCTAAGATTTCAGAAACCTCAAACTCACAAGATGATGCGACACAACCACCAAGTTGCAAATCTTCATCATCGCAAATTGATTCCTTTATTGTCACAGATTCTTGATGCAGCGTTTCGTTATCAATCGTAAGTCCAACATCCCTAAAAGCAAATTTGTAATTTTTGAAATACCCGGATTGATAAAATGGCTTTTTCTGATCCTCTGTAATTTTAAGCATTGTATCACCTCGATCTTTAATACTCTATAAATTCTACTGTTATCGGTTGATATGTTGGCTCTCCCTTATATGTTCCACCATATTTCCATTCAATATCTGGCACATAGAAAAAACCATGATCGTAGTCATCTTCCCATTCGTTAAAGTATGCAATTCTAACCTTTTTTTCTGGTAGTGATGCACATTTTGGCTGTTTCATTCCTTTTTTCAGAAGTGATACAAATTCTCTCATTTTACTATATGACATATAAGGTGTACTAAACGATATTCCATCTCTCATATGTTTCAAAACATTTCTTTTTAGGTATCCATTTGCATTTACATAACTGTCCAAGTCTTGCGCTCTTCCCGGTGTGATAGATAAATTGTCAGCCGCAATAAATTTATCTAACTTTGTATATTTGTATTCACCGTTTTCATATCCTGTCGCTATCATTACAAGACCTTTGCTTAACACAAATCCTGCCATTATTACTACCTCTCATTCTTAAAGGTTAGCGACTGCCAAACAATTGACAACCGGTATTTTTGTAACAAAAAAAGAGCGAAAATAAATTCGCTCTTCGTTTTTGATTAAAAATTTTAACTTCTACATTACGGTTATAACAACGCCAAAATTACTTAGCAAAAACAATATTGCTACCGTATTTCTGGTCTTTTTCAGCGATGTACTGTCCAACTCTGGGTTTTTAATAGCCGATCTATATATTATCTGATATACAATCATCCATATAAGTTCTATTGAATACCCTAAAAGAGCAAATGGACTTAAAATCATAAAGCAAGCAAGCACCATGGTTATTAAACATATAATATCCAAGGCACCGCTATTTGCTTTTTTCTTTACAACCCTTGCTCCACAATTTGGACATCTTTCTGCTGTTGTGCTAACACCGTGTCCGCATTCCATACATCTAATCATTGCCATTTCTTTTTCCTCCCCATTTTTATTTTTTTCATTATACACTCATTTTGCAAAAAAATCTACGCAAATAATGGATTTCCATTGTGGGTTCTCTTGTATTGATCGTTTTCGGCTTTTACAATCTTTACAATGTCACCATCAGATACACCCTCAACATAAAGTGCATTGCCATTTTTGCTTTCATTCATTTTGTTTACTGCAATTGCTAAGCCTGTCAAAACTGGATTCATTGCATTGTATACCGCATCTGATACACCTTCGGAAACACCTTTGATGATCTGATCGTTATTTGCAACCACTGTCTTACTTCCTTGTCTACCTACCAACTCAGGCTTTCCATACTCGTTAGCCCAGAATAAGTTAGCTTTATTAGGGTATCCACCATTTTCAAACTTTGGTACTGGTATTCTTTTCAGTTTTGGCAGTATTCTGCCGCCACCTAATGCCTTTGGAAGTTTTACATTGGTTATCGCATTAATTGGATCAATAATCATTGCATTTACCAATTTAACCATTGCCTTAATGCCTGTTTTTACTTCATCAATTGATAAAATTGTTTTTATTACCAATTTTTTGTTACCCCAAAATTTCTTTGCAACTTCCCAAGCATTTAAGAATAGTGGTTTCCTCATGTCGATTGATCCTTTAATATTTAACTTTTTGTCTCCCCACAATTTCTTCGCAGTTTTCCACGCTCCAGTGAATAACGATTGAGCCATTGTGATTGAAGATTTTATAATAAGTTTTTTGTTTCCCCACAATTTCTTTGCGGCAGTCCAATAATTCAGCAATATAGTCATTTGTTCGCTTCTTGTCGGAAACGAAAAACCGGAAATCGGAAGTTTTAATTTCAAATTTCCACTTAATACCTTTTGCAGACCAGCTTTTAACTTTGTGTCATTAAACCAATCCATAAAGCCCTTTATCCATTCCGTAGGCGAATACGTGAATAAATCAGAAAATTTGAAATTGTATCTATATTGATCCATGTCTGTATTGGCTGTCGCTTTTGATATTGCAGTTCCTATTAGCTTTCCAAAATTAAATCCAAACGATACTGCCGCTGTTACCGCCAGTATTTTTAATGCTAAAGGTGTAGCTATGCCAAATGTTTTAGCGGCAATAAACGCCAAAATAGGTGTTAAAAATGCACTTGTAAGAATATTGTCGGAATTGAAAAACTTAAATGTTGCCGCTGTCAATGTAAGGCCCACCAAAATTCTTCCTAATGTTATATTTTTACCATTAAGAGCAGTAGTTATTGCTTTTCCAACACCTGCCAATTTAAGCCCTACAAACAATGCTGCAATAGCTGATTCAATTGGGGCTTTATCAACAATTCCTTTTATAGACTTTGCAATTGCATTTAATAACTCTTTTGCCAATTTTCCCATATCCCATGCAACTTTTTTGAAGTCAATCGAAGAAATAAACTCGCCTATAGCATCTCCAACTTTTTGCCATTTTACCTTTTTTAATGCTGTGGTAATGGTTGTTACAATTCCGCTTATTCCGCTTGATATTGATTTTCCAAGTTCCTGCCATCCATTAAGACCAGTCTTTTTGTTTATTTCATTCATCTTTGAAATAAAGTCATTGATACCTTGTCCAATAGCATTTCCAAGTCCTGCAAAATCAAATGTCGTTATTGCGCCAAACGCTGTCTCGATTGCACTTTTAAGTACGGATGCCGCAGTTTTCAAATACTGCTGAATTACTCCAGTTTTAATTGCCGCATTTAAGGTCTTTGAAATTCCTTTTCCAAGGTTTGTCCAGTCTACCGTATCAAAAAACGTCTGTGTTGCTTCTAGCGCACCCTTGATAGAGTTTCCTATTGCTTTTCCAAGTCCATCCCAGTTAAAAGTAGATACAAAACCGTTAAGTGCAGTACCCATAATGGTTGCAACCTTTTTAAGTCCTGCGGTCCAAGTAGAAGTGTTTGAATTTACCCAGTTTATGCCTTTATTTAATACGTTTGCAACGGCTTTTCCGATTTCTGTTCCATCATTTGTAAGCCATGCACCCTTAAACAAATCTTCGATTTTCTTTTTTAACTCGTCAGATTTGTTTGACATACCATTAAACGCCTTATTCCAACGCTTTTCATATCCCTCTACTGCCTTGATAAGAGCATCTGACAATTTACCACTTACATCTGCACCAGAACCGTTTCCGTTGCCTTTTTTGTTTCCGCTGTCTTTTGATGATGTAAGATTGTTTAATTTATCAAAACCTTGTAGCTGCTTATTAAATTCCTTTTGCTTGTCTGTCGCATTTCCGATAGAATCAGCCGCATTATCAGCACTATCCGCAATGTCGGTATATCCAGAATCATCAGTTCCTGCATTCATCTTTTTGCTGTTGGCCCATTTTATCCCAAACAAATCTCCGATATGCTGTATAAGGTCTTTAATTGCACCTGTCATAGCATTAAGCCATGGCAATACTTTTGCAACCATCGGCATAAACAATCTTCCAAGCATCATTCCACACTGGGAAATGTTTGTTTTAAGCATTCTAAACTGGTTCGCAGGCTGATTGATTGTGTTTGCTAGATCACCCCATGATACTTTAGACTGCTGCACCATATCAATAACACGCAAATATTCTTTCTCTGCCTGTGTCATGTCTGATATGTTTTTCTTTACGCCTAAACTAAGTGCTAACTGTTTCAGACTTGCATTCGTAATGTCAATACCATATTTTTTCAATGCCATGGACATACCGGAAAGACCAGATGAAAAGTTATTCATTACTGTTGATAAATCAACATTTGTTAATGATGACATATCCCCAGCAAGCATTGTAAGTGCTTTTGCAGATACAATAGATGCTTCTCCAAACATTCCTACAGAATTAGTCATTTGTGCAATTCTCGACTGGAAATTAGTTACTTCTGTTACGTCAAGTCCTAAACTCTGCTTTCCGCTATTGCTTAATTCTCCGTTTTTACTTATGTCAAACCCTGTCATTTTAGATGATAAGGATGTAAGTCTGCTTTGGAAACTATCTGCATATGATGCTGCATCTGTATATCCGTATTTCTTGTAATTGTTTTTATTTTCGTTTGCAATTTTTGCTATTGCATTTTGAAAATAATTAAATTCCTCTATGTAATCCATTGCCGATGTAATGGACTTTTTCAAAATTCCGCCAACTGCACGTAATGATAAGAACGAATAATACAAATTTCTAACGTGTCCGACTATACTTTTGAACCCTTTTGAAACATTTATTGATCTGATTGCATTTTTAATATATCCACTTAATGCAGTTTTTGCTTTATTTATGCCATTTGAAAAATTATTAAACATATTGGCAGATGCTGTTTTGGCAACACTTGATAAAGCAGTTTTTAGTCCACTTAATTTTGTTGTCATTCCAGATACACTTTTTGTCGTTGCTGACGGCATACTTTTTCCAAGTGCTGCATGTAATGTTTTTTGTGCATTTTCTATGGAATATCCGCTCAACTTCTGTGCATTTCCAGTGCTTGCAGACTTTGCCTGCATATTTTGTATCATTTTAATCTCTTCTTGATAACTCTGGATAAGTTCTTTTGCTTCTGGAAATTGCTTTTTAAGTTGCGCTAAATTCTCTTTCAGATTCTGCAACGGAGTATCTAAAAATCCATTCTTAGATACCTTGTTACCAGATTCTTCGATGAATGAATCAAATTCTTTTAATGCGTTTTCAAAGCCCGAAAGATTCTTTATTGCTCCATCTGTTCTTATGATCTCAATGTCTTTTGATTTTGTACCTTTTCCTATGTTTTTTATTGATTTATTGAGATTATCAACGCTCTTTTGCGCAACCTTTATTCCGTTACTGTTTGTCGCTCCGTTTATTGCACTTGCAATATTCTTTATGTTATTTGTGTTGACACCGCCTAATGTTTTTGATAAATTTTGCAGTTTTTCAATAAGGCTGTCGAGTGCAGAGTCTGCCTTTTTGGCATCTGCTTCTACTTTTAATTCTAAACTATCTAATTCTGGCATTCTCGCACCTCACACTTCAAAAAAATAGCGCACCATAAAGGTGCGCTTTTCTTTAACCTAAATATTTCTTGTTTACGTGTCCCACTTTTCCCTTGTATCGTACTTTAGCATACCATTTATCCGTTTTTACGAATAAAACCTCTACTTTTGCAGACTTAGGGATTCGTAAGTAACTTCCTGTCAGCTTAGTTGTTGCTTTCCATAGTAACAATCCCTTATCTCTTGTTACTTTCTTTGCCCAAGACTTCTTGAACATATCCGGAGTTTTATAAATCTTCTTCAACTCCGTTGTTGTACTTCCCCACTTCGGCAGATAAAAATGTGGAGTATCTACAATTGTTTTCCAATCTCCACCCCATCCAAGACCAATACTTTTAGCAATTTTTGCTACTTTCTTGATCGTATTAATGTCATACAGATCCTTTTTGTACTGAATCGCAATATCAAACGCAATTCCCCACATATGCTGACTAGAGTATGTACTTCCTTTTGCATTTGTCACTACCTTGCCCGGCTTTGTGCGTCCTTTTGCATACAACCGATCTTGGTGTTCCTTTGTTCGGAATCCCTCTGTGATGATGAGATAAATCCCCTTTTTAGCACATTTTTTTAACAATACAGTAAGTTTGTAGTCAAGCCATGGATGCAGTTTTGATCTGTCAATTCTTACGTCATGCTGTTTCTTCATTGCTATCACTCTCTTTCTTTTTACTCAAATTAAAGTTAGCCTGTCTGATAAGCATTTGGGCAACATACAAATCTAACATTTTCTTCTTTTTGTTTTTCGCTTTTTCTTCTTTTGTCTTTCCGTCTTTTTCTTCTTTTAATGGATCTTTTGGGTAATCCTTTTTGGTAAATGCCGCACCCAAGGCGTGTAAAACGTACATACCGTTTAACCAACATTCATGTTCTTTTGCTTTGTATTCTTCTTCTTTTGCCTCAATATACACGTCTATTTGCATTTTTATTTCTTTTGGCGTCATTTGCCAAAATTCCTTATGCGTTATGCCTGCTTTCAATGCCGCGGGCAAAAGATTCTTTTCGATTTGCTGTGCGAATGTTAATTTTTCTCGGTCATTTCCTTTTTCTGCTCCTCCTCGGACTGCATCATCTTCTCCAGTCCGATCAGTTTGAAAAAACCATCTTCTCCCATCTGCTCAAGCAACATATTTACAACGCTGAAAAAGTCGCTATCATTTTCTAAAATATATCTCGCTAAAATGTTTTTTGCTTCTGAAATGCTTCTTACAGTTCCATCCCCTGCTTCTGTTCCATGGTGCTGTAAAAGTGCCGCATAAAACATAGATACTGCCAAATTAGGGATACTTGAAATCTCTTTGATTTTACTTTTAAGATTTTCTTCATCTTCTTTCTCATCTCCAATAGCCGTCATTAAAGTAATAACTTTTGCCGTACACTCATCGTACATTGCCGCTTCTACTGAATACTGTAACTTATAATCATTTCCATCTACTTTAATTGTTTTATACATTTTTTCCTAACCTTTCCCCAGTATTTATACTGGAAAGGGGCAGTCCGTAGACCGCCCTTTCTTTTACTGTTATTTTTCTGAATCATTCAAATAAGATGAATAATCCATATTGGCTGTTTTGGCGTTTTGTTCACCATTCGTCACAGCCTCTGTTTTTTCTGACGAATGGTCAGTTATTCCCCCAATGCTGCCTCAACAGGAAGAGTAACTGCATCTCCAAGACCGATATACTCTTCAATCGTCAAATTCATTTCGACTGTCAGTAATTCGTTCTGCGTAAATTCTGGTTCCGGAATAAGTTCTGGCGGCTGCGCAACGAAGAAGAACGACTTGTTAAGTCCTGGAACATATGACTGAAACCACATTCTAAGGCCACCAGTAGCTGCCTGATAAGCGCTGATAAGCTCTTCCCACTCTTTTACCGTTTCCGTTGTAATGTTTACTACAACGGCAATTGCGCCGCCAGTGTCAGCACGACCCTTTACGTATCGTGTTACCTTGTCCTCCAAAGCAGACGCATCAATTTGTTCTGGTTCGATAGTAATTCCCGGAATGGAATTAATTCTTGTTAGCTGTTTAAAAGTTGTTGGCTTTGTTCCTGCCGTTGTTTCAACTGCATAGCCAAACTGCACACCTAATGTGCTAATACCTGCATCAGCCATTTTTACCTCTCTTTCTACCACTAAACTTTTTGTGGTCAGCGAGCGCACTCAAAATGTACGCCCGGTACTATACTAATGTGTCATTTGCTCCCACAACCCTAGATGCCCTAAATGTTGCAGTGCGTATTTTGTTTGAAATGTTATAAAAAACTCTTGAAACACCAAATTTCTTCGACTTAAAAAACATAACTGCATAATTTGAGAGTTCTTTCAAGGTCTCCCTATCTCCCTTGTAAGAAATGGTCACTTGAAATGTTGAATCTATTCCGTTTATTGTATTCCCGGAAATATCTCTTCCAACTTCTCTAAAATCAATCTGTTTTACAAGTACAGTCGGGAAAATTGCCGTACCGTCTTGTTCTTCATCTTGTGTTATGTATAAATCTTTGTATTTCTTCTTAAATTTTTTGTTGTAGGCATAAGAAAAAAGACTAAATACTGTATCTTCAAATTCTAATGCCCACAAATTCAACTCGTTCATTTGCTAAACACCCTCTTTGCAACAGACACATATTCATCTATGATTTTCTGCTCTGCCTTAAACAATGGCATTGTTGCTTCAACACCATGCGTCATTACCAGTTCTCCAGTTTCGTCATAGTAACCCCACACTTTTTGCTGTCCATGACCTGCTCCATATGAACCTATTAAAAATCCAAATTCCTGTCCTTTTGGATGCGGACTCGCTCCAGCTGATCCGTTGTAATAAACACCTGCTCCAAATTCAATAAACAGAACCTCTTTTCCCTCTACGATCAAATTTGCAATTGATTTGGTATCAAACGCATTGATTTTTACGTGCGTATAATGTTCTGTGTCAGAACCGCTGCGCACACCTTTTGAATCGTATGTGTAATTTGCTTTCTGCATATTCTTTTCGATCACAGGTATTCCAACTTCGGTTAATTCCTTGACAAGCTGATCTGTCTTTTTTCTAAGTTCCTGTTTTAGTTTTTGCAGTTCCTTAATTGCATTTTGTATGGATTTTTGACTTAAGCCGAAACCGATTGTTTTCATTGCTTCTCCTATTTGACATTCTTTTGCAGCAAAAACAGATCAACCGTCAATCCCTCATCAGCAACACCTTTGCATACATAGTCAGCACTCTTTTCATCAACAAGCCCATCTTCCGTATAAGTAGGATCCGATTGTTTCCAAACAACGTCCCCTGCCTTTATTGGCAGTTCACCTTTATCTGTGACAATCTGAACATATGTTGACGAATCATCAATACCAAACTCTTTTACTAATACTTCGCTTAGCTTATTGCTGATATTTGCATAAAAATAAGTTGGCTCTGAAAAACCAACTTTTTCTCCTAGGATTTTTGGTATTTTGTTACCATCTTCATCTGTGTAATAAATCACAGAACCACTTGCTGAATCTTTATAAGATTCATACACAATTTTACCGTTTTCATCACGTTTGTAGATGGTAACTCGTTCTCCCTGCTTTGAATATCTCATTTCCTGCTTATTGATTTCAAGCATTGTCCTCTACCTCTGGAAGTCCTGCAATACTTGTCAGCATTGAAACAACACCTGCAAGAATCGCAGAAGAAACAACCACTTTCCAATCAACACCGCTTAACACTGTGCTTGCTCCAATCACACCAACCGCAGTCTGTGCAATTGTCTTTACTGCTCTAATCGTTGCGGCCTTTGCCCAACTTTTCCAATTTTTCATAAGCCTTCACCTCATCATCTTCATTCATGTTTAATCGGATGTTTAACTCATCAATTCTTTTATGTGCCTGCTTACAGCTCTGTTCCAAAATAATGATTTTGTCGTTATGCTTTTGGATGTCTGTACGAACACTAGACAACTCTGACTTTATATCTTGCGTTGTCGAATTGATATTGTCCAACTTCATGTTTATTCTGGTGTTTTCTCTAACACGTTCTTCGATATCTTTTTTGTCAGTTCGCTTGCTGTTCTTCATACCCATAAAGACGGAAAAACCAAGAGATAAAACGCTTATAATGATTGCTGTCGAAATTTCTATCGTCATAATCATATACCGCCTTTCTTTTTTTTGGCACACCGCCCACCACCCTTTAGTGTGTGCCGCCTGCTATCATATTACCTGCATTAGCAATACGATAACGCACAATCTTCTAAAAACTGATAAAATCAGATTTTTTTAGCTAATATGCGATATTGGAAGTACAGTATCGAACAACTTTCCGCTGTCAATCCAATTCCTAGATATTCCATTTTCAGTATATGATTTCATGAAAGACTCTCCGGCCTGCGATCTATAGTAAACAACCGCATCAACAACTATGTTTTCATAGTTGTTCAGATCTTTTTCTATCATTTCATCTGTATAATTCGATGGATACTTTCGGATTTCTTTGATTTTTTGCTTCGCTTGCTTTATAAGTTGTTCGAGTAACAAGTTCTCGTTTTTATGATCGAATACAACCACATCTTCACCCTCGATTGTACTCACCTTATAATGCAATAAGCGAATCTTCACTTGCTCAAGTATGGTGTATTCATCCATTTACGATCACCTCTAAATTTTCATCAAAATCTTTTTCAATTCTGATTTGCTTTTATCTGCACTATCAATACCTTTTTCATTTGCCAGTTCTCTCAATTTAGCAACTGGCATTTTGGCAATTTCATCCTTTGAATATGAGTTGTTTTCCACAGTTTCTTCCGGGGCATTCATATATTTTGAAAAATCATCTACAAGTTGTATAAGTGGTTTTCCCTGCAAATTATTCTTGCCCGATAACTCTTCCAGTCTTTCTACTGTTACTGAAACACCCTCACGTGGGAATGTTTCTCCCACGTTATAAGGGTGTGAATTATCCTGTAAGTCTGTGAAAAAATGTATTACTTTATACATTTGACCACTCCTTATTATTATGCTCCTGTACTTTTAGTATCTTCGCCAGTTGCAGAAGTACCCTCTGCCTGTGTGATAGTTGATATAACCACTCCATCAATTCTTTCTGCAAAAATGGTGATTCCAGATGCAACAACATCTTTCACTGTCATGTGATCGTAATCTGCCTCTTCATGAATGCCAATAAGTCCTGTGCTGTCAGATCTAAATACAAATCCCTCGTCCAATCCAGCACCGTTTACAGGAATGTAATACAGCACAATATTGTCCTTAGCAGTTGCATAGACCTTTCCCTTGTCGATGGACTTAGCAAAAACAACCGTTCCTAATCCCAGAAAATCTTCCACATAGCGCATACCAAATGCGTTCTGAATGGTAATGTTTGCCTTGCCAAGATAATCAGCAACGTCAAGCGGATTCATGAAAAATACAGGCTCAATCTCGTCATCCTCAAAAAGGACCTGCAACTGTCCCCATGCCTGTGCTAATGCCTGCTGGAAACCAACTCCTGTTGCTGTTCCTGTACCAGTTTTAAGGAAATCGAAAAATTCTTTCTTAATTCCTCTCTGTACGTCTCTAAGCATTTCATCCGTTGTCATTTCCACTGCCTGATCGTAACCTTTTTCGATGATTGCTTCTGCCGATGTGGCTTTTCTCCACTTCTGCAATTCAATCTCCTTGTAGGAAACCGGATCTACTTTGTAATGAGACAAAGGAATCAAATCTCCCTCTGCTACTTTTCCATCTACCAGAGTTCCGGACGCTTTATACGTCTTTAACATTGTTCCGGATGTTTTTGGAATTTTTCTTGTTACTCCAAGTGCTTCCATCAGCTTCTTGACGGAATATCCAAATCTTTCCACAAACTCGATCTCTCTTGCTCTCTTGAGATCTTCTTTCTTAATCAAATTCTCTTCTGCTGCCATATTCTACCTCCTAGCAAAATAATTCTTGATTCATAGCAATTGCTTTTCTTCGCTCCGCACGATCTTCAATCTGCATAATCTGGTCTTTGGTCATGCCAGTGTATGATCCGCCAACATTTACTCTTGGACGTGATTTCTTCCACTCTGCTTCTGCTTTAGCAACTGCCGATTTCACTTCGTTTTCAATCAATGCAGCGACTGCATTGTGATCTCCATCAGAGATTGCATCAATCAGGTTCTCAACTGCTTTTTCAGTAGACAAACTCTTATAGGCCGATACTGCTTTCATATGATTCAGTTCTTTTTCAACCTGTTCATACTTCTCACGTTGCAGTCTTTCTGCTTCTTCTTTCTCTTCTGTAGCACGTTCTTCCGCTGTCTGCTTTGCTCTTAAAGCCTTAGTGATTTCTCCTTTTTCTCTAAGAGCCTTGTCTAATGCCTGTTTCTGCTTTGCTCCTGTCGCTTTAGCCTCTGCTAACTGCGCCATAAGTTCTTCCACTGTTGGAGTCTCTTCATTCTCATTTTTTGCCTGCTCTTCTACACCTGGATCATTTTTTTCTGTTGTCGTTACATCAATTGCTTCACTCATTTTTGTTACCTCTTACTTTCTTTGTGTTTTTACTTCTCTGTATTTTGTGTTTTTTTAGGTGCTTCTCTGCACCAAATAAAAAAGCCCTTGCTTTCGCTTAGGCTTAATTTCATAAATATTTAACGGAGCATCTGCAATTTGCTATTTCTTCCATGTCTGCTCCCAAAGATGTATCTTTCGGAAAGTACATCATGCTATCGCCAACAATAAACACCCCGTCAATTGGCAAAACTTTATTGTCAATTTCTTGATGTGTTTTTCTTACACGATAATCTTTCATGGTAATCCATTGTTTTCTTGTTTTTCCGCTTGCAACAGCGTTTATATAATCAACTCTGTTTAATGACGTATTCGCTTCATTTTCTGCGATTAGCCTTGCTCTGTCGTTAGATGTAATCCATTCGGCATCTATGTTTTCTAATGTCGTTCTCAATGTTTCTTCCGCAAAATAATCAGCATACATTTTGAAGAAATCATCAATGGCTGTGTAAGCCATCAGAACGCTCAAATAACGTGTTGCAATTTCTTTCTTGACATATTCTTCGTCTTTGTTCCCAAAGTTTGCCATTACGTCTAATAACTCAAAAAGAAACAACATCACATCTTCCATTTGTTTCGAAAATGCAATCCGTTGTTTCTTTTGCTCATCTGTCAATGCCATCTCTCCAAAATATTTTGAATAGTCCATCGACAAATTATTCAGCTTATCAAATCTACTTGTCATAGGCATCACTTTTCCGTTCTGCTCTTGTCAATCAACGGACTATTTTCCACTTGATCGGACAAATCGCTCATAATCCTGTCGTTCTTAGGATCATATTGTTCTTTGTTTTCTGCATTTTGATTTTGATTCTTTTCTATCGTTTCTTTGCTGTTTTCCCAAACTTCGTTAGGATCGTCAAACAAAGGTATTGTGTTGAAAACATCTTTTCCGTTTACGCCAGTATTTATCAATGTTGCGATGGAATTGCATTTTGTTGATAACTCATAGGTCTTTTGACGTTTAATACTTGGCTCTACATCCGCTGTTGTTAAGTCCCTTAACGGACTGTCCTGCGGAGTGTTTGGATTTTCTCTGATCGCAGATAATACAATTTCCACCTCATCCAATTTGTTAGAATCAGTTATCAACTGTTGTTTTGCCGCCGCTGATTCTGCATGTGACCATCCTGTTGCATCACTCATGGCTACTCCAGTTGCTCCAGACGTATTGTCATTTCTTGCAGGAACATTACATTTCTGCAAGATAATTGCTCTTCTATACTGTATGTTTTCCAACATACCCGGATAATCGTAATCAATGGCAAGTGGCTTTACAAAAGGCGTCTTTCCGTCTGGATTGGTATATGTCTGCAACCATTCTCCCGACTTTGGCTTTCTTACTTCTTCAATCTTTTCACCGTTTTCCGTCTCTGTTTCTATAACTGGAAAATCTACATCATTCGTATGCCACATTGCTTGCGTATTCTGCTCTACATCGTTTGTAAAGTCAGATATTAGCAAGTTCAAATTGTCCATCTCATCAATATATCTCTCCCATGCTCCCATTCGGTCATAAGATCTGATATATTCTGTTATTGGAACAATATGAAGCGGATTTTCTTCACCGCTTCTTTCCATGTGTGCCCACTTGCTAGGTGATGTTACTTCCGACTGTAGATTTACAACCTCAAATCTTTGGTCTTTTGTGTAGCAAGTGTAATATGTATTCCCTGATATGCTGTCATGCCTGTATGTGACGCCAAGCATGATTCTTTTGTCCGGATAATAACTCGATCTCACAACAAATGAACTTCTAGGATCTAACACATCTAATTCAAAAAGTGGCTTTCCTTTTCTCCAGTCCATGTTAATATCAACATAGACGTTGCAAATACCACAGATTTCTACATATCTTCCCAACTCTTGTGTTTTAGCCTTAATCCTAGCCATTGCATACTGTTTATTTAGTTCTGATACAGCTTCTGATATTTCTTCATCCGAACCGTCTCCAGTCTGCACAAGCGTTATTGCGTTTCCCCACTTAAACCCTGTGTTAAACTCTGTGACCTCATTTGCCACATTGTCGCTGCACTGGCAATCTATATCCGGTCTATAGGTTTTTTTTCGTTGGAGTGGTTGATCTCCCTTTTCGTAGTTAATCAAATATTCGATGTCATTTGCGTTTTTTACATGCAAAGCGTGTGATCTTCTTAGCACATCCAAGATATTTGATTCGTCAATAACAACTTCATCTGTTGTTATCATTGTTCGACCACGCATATGTCTTGCCACTGTTTACACCTCTCTAAATAAAAACAACACCGCTAGATGATTGCCGTTCCGGCAACTTCTCTAACCGTGTTTCTTGATTTTCTATGTCATAAATTACTTTTTTGTTGCACTTTCTGCATCGTGCAATCTTGTTTATTTTTGATTTTCCGTCCCATGTTGCGACTTTTCGACCGCAAGCAGGACAATATATTGTTTTGCCCATTATTTTTCCTTTCAAAAAATGCTCCCACAATTTTGCGGGAGCATACACAGGAGTATGTATGAGAAAGTGAGTTCTTAAACTCTTTCACATTTACACTATATAACAGTATTTTATGACATTCAATGACATTTACGGACATTTACAGACATTTCAAGACATATAGTCGTTTCCGTATCTTTCCTCAAACTCTCTTAGTGCTTCGCTGTAAATTCTTGTTGTGTGTCTTTCTGTATATCCGATTTCATCTGCTATTTCAAATAGAGTCTTATCTTTCACAAATGCCATATAAAGGATTTTATAGTGCATAAGCGTTAAGCTTTCCAACTGCCTTAATATATATTGCTTTTTATCGTAGTATTCATCAATCAAAGCATCGACTTTTCGTTCCATTTCATCAATTTTAGCGCATATAGCACCTATTCTGTCGGGTTCTGGGCTTGTTTGTACTCTCTCACCTCCAGAAGATCCAGTAATGCTTTGCGACATTTGACGCATTTCTGCAATTTCCGATAATTTGTTGTTGATAATACAGTTGATCTTTGATATTTGCATCAGATACTCAATTGTACTCATTGTAACTCCCTCACTTTCTTCTAAATCATACTCGATAGAATATTTGCAGTTCTTTTTTTCTTTACTTCTGTTACTCTTAAAGCAAAGTTTGACAAAACATCCGGAACATCATCCAATTGCTTTTTCCCGGATACAGAATATCTTGTCAACAACGACATCATAATTCCATACGGATCGTTTGGTTTATAATTATCTGGGTCCTTAAAAATAATGTGCTGTAAAATCCAAGAGGAACACTGAAATATTCTTGCTTCTTTGTTTGTCTCTGTTGGAGCATCAGTTATGTTGCAAATCCAACCCTTTTCTTCAACTCTTTTATTTACTTCTCGTGCAACTCGATCACCACCAGAGTTTGATTCAAATTCGCAGTCTTGCACATTATTTCTAACAAGCAAGTTTGCAGAATTTTCATATTGCATTTCATAATCTGATCCATTATCGCATACGCAGTCTATGCAATAATAATCATCCCCATATCGTGCAAATACAGGCATTACAAAGTAATCAGTACCTTTTCCCTTTGTATCGCACTGTGCTGTTATGATCTCTGCTTCACCATGAGGCAAATTCATATATCTTCTAAGTTTTTCACTTGGGAATAATAATCCCTCTCGTTCAATTGGTTGCTGCTTGTATAGGCATCTGTAGGATATATCATCCATGAGCAACTGTTGATCTGCGAAAAATTCTACCGTAAAACCGCCAAACTCAAAATCGAAATTACTTTTTTTCGTTTTCGGATCAATATCCGGCACAGAAACTATTTTTACTCTAGGATTTCCCTCGTATGCTCTCTGAACTCGGCCAATTACATCATGTACGCTCCATCTTGTGGCAATATGTATTTCCTTACATGGTTTATCATTCGTATCATTTGTTTTTCTCTGACGTGCATCTACGCTATACTTCCCCCACAGCTTATCCAACGTATTCGGATTCATAGCTTCTTCTATGCCACCGATCATATCGTCAATTAGCAAGAGTTTGGACGCACGTACTTTTCCTGCGTTTTTACTACCTACAGAAGTACATTGTATAGATGGATACGGTTTATATTTCCCGACATTAAATTGCTCTAACTTTGCATTCGTTCCTGTAACTTGTAGGTCTGGAAATATCTCACCCCATGTATATTCTTGAGAGTTTGTGACAATATCGTATACTCCATCGTAGTACATTCGTGTAATATCGCCACTATGCGAATAAAACAAGCTAAAGTCGTTTGGATACCACCCTGCAACCAATGCGTGAAAAAACTTCTCTATTGTTGTCTTTCCTGTTCCTGGCGGCATACTGATACATAATATGTCGTATTTATCATCTATTATACCTTGCAACGCTTCTACAAGACCTATGCGCATAAAGCACTTTCGCTTAGGCATATAAAACCGTTCTCTTGGCTCTCTGTTTTTCTCCAAATACTGCAAGGCACTATCTACAATATTCAGTCGTGCTTCGATTAGAAGAATCTCATAATATGTATCTATAATTGCATATTTTTCTTTTCTTGCAAAAGCATACTTTTCCAATTCCCACACGCTGCACCTTGATTGCGAAAACACATATTGTTCAATCAATTGCTTTACACGTGCAGAAATATATAGACCATACTTAGATTCTTTTTCAGTCTCGACAGCAACTTTAACGGCCTGCAAATAAGCCTTTATGATTCCCTCACTTATTCCATTTGTTTTTATAAACTGTTCATAACTGCTTACTGCTTTTTTTAATTCTTCGCTTGGCATAAAATACCTCACTTTCAAAAAGGCAAAGGTATTATACCTCTGCCTTAAAACTTTTACAGGTTAGCGGCCGGAACACTTTTCCCGGTCGGTTATCTTCTAAAACACTTTTCTTTTGGTCTCCACACATCTTCATTGTATTTCTCAAGCCATTTACAGCGTTTTGCAAGGCATTTATGCTTATATGCCAGTTCCCTGTTCAATGCCCCTTTATGAGCATCACAATGACAATATCCAATTGCATTGCCTATGTATTTACCGTTTATAGCTTTTTCTCTCATAAAAATTCTTTCTACAAATGTGTAAATTTCTCCATATCATGGTTGGCACGTACATAATCAACCAAATCTTCTGCCATTTTCTTGAAATTCTCATCTTCAAAAAGTGCAGGATGTGCGCACAAATCACATGATCCCTTTTCTCCGTTTTTCTTATATTTTTCATAATCAAAAGAGATTGCAAACATCAAAATTTTTGTTTTATTTTTCGTAAGTTTGTTGTAAATAAATTGTGAAATTTTACTTTTCATATGTCACCCACTTATAAAAAAATTGCACATACACATTGTATATGCACTGTTTACAGTTACTTAAAAGGGACTTGCGGAAACGATCCGCAATACCATCCGTTGCAAAGGCAGTAGCAACTTCAAGCAATCCAATGTCCCTTACAATCAGATAATTGGAGGTTATCCGTTGACAACTACAAAGTATTTTGGGTCATACCTTGCAGATTGGTCTGCGTGGGATTCGAACCCACTACCGCACATGGGAAAATGACAACCAACAGGAATCAAAGTCAATGGGATGGTATGCGGTTTCCCTGTTCAGACCACCAACAAACACTCAAGTTTGTCTTTTTATGGAGTGCAGACTATAACTGCTGGGAGGAAAAACAAGTGAAAAATCCCAGTTTGAATTTCACAAACACCACCCGGACCTTGTGACGGTCCTTAACAGCTTTCCGCTAGGTGGAGAAAGGACTATCCTACACAGTCAACATGAAACCCGTATAAGATATGCCAAAAAATGGCAATTACCCGGCACAGGATTCGAACCTGCCAAAACCAACCCGGGCAACAGATAATAGCAGACTACTATTATCTGAACGCTTGTGACACGTTTATTTTTCCTCGGAAGTCTCTTCATCTTCCGGGGGCTGACGTGCCGTAGTATCTGCTTCTTCTCCAAATAAAATCTCTCTTACACTACCGTTTGCTTCTTTTGCGATATTGTCTGCAACATCTTTCTGAAACACCGACGCCATAATACTTAGATTCTCTTCATGGATCAACAAAAGCAGCCTAACTACTTGATTTAACATCTGTATCATTATGCTTCTCCCTTTCGTGCCTAAATTGGCACCTTAACATTTCAGTTACGTTTTCTCTCTCTAATCCAATTCCATGCCCTTGACGGAACAATTTACATTCAAGCATTTGTCCACATTTTGTGCATTCATCGTCAATATCTTTATGGCCTATTTTCATTTTTCACCGATTGCAAATCAATATATTTTTCAATATACCATTTTGCTTTTTCCAAATCTTGGATTCCGTTCTTTCTCTTGTGACGATACAGATACTTAAAGGCATTGCACACGCAAAAGTCCATTGTTGCGTCAATACCCATCGTTTCTACCATCACATCTATACACTCAAATTTTCCTGTCTCATAATGTGATGGATGATTCACCGGATCATCTACACGCATACTTGATTTATCCACAACAAACTGCTGAATGCTCGCTGTATCGTCATCAAGCAGAAAGCTTTGCACTTCTGCCATTACACATCACCCCTCTCACGATGATTGGCTCGATATGTGTCAAACCCACCCGGGTATCTTGCCTTTAACTTGTCAATGTTTGTCTGCATCACATCATCAAGATCAAATCCCATAGCGTAACATATCATGGCTACATACCACATGACGTCACCTAATTCTTTCTTCAAATGGTCTTTGTCTAGTTCGCTGTCATGGAAAATCCATTTCTTTACCATGTCCAACGTCTCTCCGGATTCCCCTGCAAGCCCCAGACAGCCATTTATCAGTCCACCGACATCACAGGCTCCCTTCTTAGCGTTTACTACCATGCCTGCAAGCCTATCAGTTCCGCAGCCATCATTTGTCCTCATTGCCAACTCTTGGTACTCGTTTCCTGTCATCTCATATCTCCTCACTCAAGCCTATACAGCCTATATTTTGAATGCCTTACTTTGCTACCTCGTATCTTTACAACTTCCGGCACAGCCCACAAACCAAATACGATATGAACAACCTTTACTCCGTGTAGCTTCAGCAGCATTAAATCTTGCACTTTAATCCGTTTCATGTTATAATTTCCTTTCAGTAAACCCACTTTTGTTTTGGAGAATATTTTTGGAACTTAGTGGGGGGGTGTGGCTGCCGCCATCATAAGGGGTGGGTGGGGGTCAGCAGTTTATAACGCACCCGGCGCACTTGAACGTATGTTCGAAAAACTCTCTGTGATAAACTCCGGTTTATCCAAGAGATAAACCACTATATATTGTGTGTTCCGCCATCGTCACCACTATATATTGTTTTCTGCCCTATTCCGGGCTGATCCATCCCCCGTAGTTCTTCCACTGTTGGTAGATTCGATGCAGATATAACAGGTTTTGTTTCATTGGTTCTGCCTGCTCCAGGCAAATTCCAACCGTGATTCTTATTTAACTTTGCGAGCACACCGACAGGGTTTCTAATTTGCTGCATCAACCCGAAGAGACTATCCTCATTATCATCCCTTATAGTGTTTAATAAATCGCTGTGGCGGCCACTTAGAAATTCTCCATTTTGCCATCTATACAACTGATCTTTACCAATACCCACCATTGTAACAAAACCATGTATACTACACTCTTTATTATGCATATCACATATACGTTTATATATATTATTATATATCCACTCTACACTCGGTATATCATAACCACCGGAAGTAGTTTTCTCTACATACGTATATTTACATGGCTCAAATAGTTTTATTCTTAACTCAGTCAATACATCTCGCCAAACGTTGGGTGTTAGATTAAATTCATCGAATCCCCATACATCGCAGTAGTTCTTTATGATATCTCGAGCTACCGGGGGCATATCTTCAACACATGTAATAGTCTGCTTTACTTCGTAAAATTCCTTGCTCATGTCTGCCCCCTTTCCGGCTGATCACCAAATAAAAAACGCCCGCAAAAAAGAAACCTGTAACCGGATCTATCCCCGGTAGATTCTTTCTTGCGAGCGTGTAACTTTTGTAATAAAATGACCGTCCTTGCTCATATACTGTCAAGCGTTGCCTCAAACGATCGCTTATATCCGCCTCGGTCCGCTGGAGCAATCTATCAACACTTGATTTGATTGTGTCCAAAATGTATCATAGATTTTTTTGTTTGTCAAGGGGTATTTTGAAAAAAATATAAATTATTTAGGTGTGTAACTATATATCTAATAACCCACCATATACGCATATAGTTTAATTTACATAGTGGGTTATCCCACTATTGTATATAAATATTTTACGTTATGTAGTGGGTTTACCCACTATGTAAATTATATAACCAGCCCCCCATATTTGGGGCTGGTATTAAATTATTATTTAGTGTATAGGCGGTCAGCCTATATGTATAGGCTAAATATAGTAGTGGCTAAATATAATATATAGGCAGTCAGCCTATATGTATATTAATATATTAAATATTATTATTTAAATTATATATATATTATATAAGGGGATTTTATACAAAAATGTATACATAATGTTTACAAATATCTAAAATGTATTAAAATTCAATGGCTGGGGCTGATCGTTTTTGCATGATCCAAAAAAATCAAAGCATTGTATAACTATTGTAATATTATATCTATATAGAGTTGTTATTGTTCGAATGTTGACCATTCGAAAACAGTATAACTATTGTAATTATAAATTACTATCAAACATTCATAATTACATCTATACAAGCATTATCTGACGAACGATTATACATTTATGAATATTTTATATATACATATGCAACCATAAGTACTGCAGACGTTAAACTCATCAGAAAACAGGCATTTTTATTTTTATTTTATATTTTGTTTATAAAAATTTTATAATCTAAAAACCCCCAGCCATTCATTGGCCGGGGGTGTGAAAATTTTTTTAATGAATCAAATGATAATAGATTCATTAAATTCATCATATTTTGAGTCAATTTCTTCAATTAACTCATCATAATATTTTCTTGATTCTGCGCAGCGCAGATCATAATTTCCGCCAAACGAAGGGTATCCTTCAGCTTCGCATTGTTCCGCGATGTCATCGCATTCTTTGAGATACCAGGATTCCAGCTTGCAGATCTTTTCTATGTCTTCCTTGCTATAAGCTCCAGCCTCTGTCATGTTGCGGCGCATTTCTTCAATTTTATTCATCGGCTCCTACCTCCTTTGCCATTTCCTCAATATAATCAATCACATCAAGCAGAGATCCGATCTCTATCGGATCTGCTGCTTCGTTGTCAGAAACGTAGAACGTGCCGCGCAGATCTCGCCAAACGCAGAAGTCGCTGTTTGAGTAAACGTTAAATGCCTTTTCTGACATCTCCGATCCGTCAAATTCTACTTTTCTAAATGTTTTTCCTAATTTTTTCACGATGTCCTCTCTTTCTGCCGGGGATCCGCCCCGGCCCGGTTTTTTTTACATATCCAAAATATTAAATTCTTGGCGCAGCAGATCCTCAAAATCAGGATCTCTATTGACGTATTCCGTCAACCATTCTCCGTCAGTATTATAATCTTCAAAATTCGTGTGCATATCTTCGCGAATTTCATCGTCCATATATTCGGCAAGATCGCATAATTTGATGGAAGAAAAAATATATTCAGATCCGATAGAGATAATATCGTATTGCTGCCATTTTGATACATCAATAACATCCACTGTATCCTTATTTTCTTTTGCAATATAATATTGTTCAATTTTGTAACCATGTACCGGCCCGGATATTTTAGAAACATACGTTTCTAAATAGCTTAATTCTTTTCTGGCATCTTCGAGGCTTTCGCACTCTCTCCACATTTCCGGCTCTTCGTCTAGATCGACAATTTTTTTTTCGATTAAGGAAGAAACGATTTCTTCCTTTTTTGGGAATGATGGGTTTAATGTTTCAACGCCATTTCTGTAAATCTTATACATGATCTTTCACCATACGTCCTTTGGACGCCCTTTCTTTTAATCTATAAATATAATAGCATGATTTCCCCTTTTTGTCAATACTTTTTTTATTTTTGTCGCGTATTCCTTTATTATTGTAAAATAAATGTTGACAAAACGCATATAATATGATATTATAATTACAGAAACAAAGAAAAGCGGCAGCCGCTCACCGACCAAAGCTAACGACTGCCGCACCTCACTAGAAGAAAGGTAGGATCATTATAGCATGATCCAAAGGTATTGTAAAATGAAAATGTGTAAATTATATGTAGACGGAATGTTGATTGGATGCGAAGAGTTCGCACCAGAAGAGATTGCAGAACTAAATAAGGACGCAGGGATCGTTGTAGTTCCTGTAGAAATGTAGGGGGTGATCTCATGAGAGTATTAGGAAGAAAGACGGATCTATATTAATGGCAACAGATCAAGAGATCATACAAAATGCATTGGACCAAGAAAAGAGCGGCATTGATCCGCATTATGCGTTTATTGATTATAAGAGCAAAGAACCAGTTGCCCCGCTCGGGTGGATTGTATGGTCACTTTGGGACGGTGGTTGTGGCGTTGTTTATCGCAGAAATGACGGAAAGATGATAATAACAACAGGCGTCCAGGGTGATTTCGGATATTTTAGCTAAATAAAAGCCCCAGTAAAATTTACTGGGGTATTTTTATGCACAAAAAAAGCCCCCAGCCGATCGGCTGGGGTTCTCTGCTATTCTCCGTCTCGTGGTCTTAACTCGATTATAAGATCACAATTCATTGCATCCGCGATCTTTCGCATGTCGTTTTCTCTCAAATTATCATTTTTGAGAGAAATGCATAACGCTTGACGTGATCGCCCGATCATTTCGGCAAGTTTCGCTTGGTTGATCTCCAGGTCAACCATTCTTTTTTTTACTAGTTTTCGGAACATTTTAACTGCCTCCTTTCCACTATCCATATAATAGCATATGTCCGTCAATTTGTCAAGTGTTTTTTTATTTTGTTTGTTTTTTTGTTTATTTTTGTAAAATATATATTGACTCTTTATAGTTTTTATGCTATAATTTACTTGTAAATAAGAAAAGGCGATCGTTACAGCCTGACAAACTAACACGATCGCCACCAATCAATAAGAAAGGTAGGGTCATTATATCATGATCTAAAGGTAAAAAGCAATGAAAAAATTTGAAATCTCTTTAACTGATGAACAAATAGCCAGAAGCAAGGCAAGGCAAAAGGCAATTGATGAATTAGAATATAATCCGATGTGCTACGATTGTAAAAAATTCAAAAATTCATGTAAAGGATCAAAAAATAAGGTATATAGCGGATGTATTTACAAAGAAGCCGATCATAACAAGCCGTCTATATATGCACAAATTTTTAGCCAAATACAGTAGTTTTTAAATAATAAGCAAGGAGGATATATATTATGATAGAAAAAATATTTGAAGAGTTGCAGCATCTTGCAATATTAGAAGAAATCGCCAACCATGCAGAAGCAGACTATGACAGAGAGCCAGAAAATGAAGATTATGAAAGTACTTTTGACCGTGCATATGAAAATGAATATAAATCATTTATGAAAGCGTCAAAAATGCTTTCACAATATATAGGCGTTGACATCGCCACGGCTAGAGCGATGATAAACGGTAAAAGATCAGAAGTAATAGATATTTTGAAAAGGGGGCGTAAAAAATGAAAATAGGCGATAAAATAATTTACGGAAATGAGATAGAATGTATTTTGGAAGCGTACGAAATAGAAAAAAACGGCAATATTATAATATCCGCCGCCTGTGATGGTGGCACAATAATAGCACCGTTGGAAATGTTCAAAGAAATTTGAACAAAATAATTAAATCAACAAAGCCCCCATTTCTGGGGGCTTATTTTTTTCTATTTATATTTTTCTTCTTGTATTTTTCAAATTTGAAACTTGATCTAATAACAGTAACGCCGTTTATATCGTCTTTTTTCGTCTGGCGCACAGCTCTAACGCCGTATATATCCGCTGTTCTTTTCTTTCTCCCCGATCTGCTGCCCATTCTATCGCCCCCTTTTTATTCTTTTTTGGATCTCATTTGAAAAAGCCGGGAACTGATCCACGTTCCCGGATACTATTTTTTCACCAAACAAGACAACCCTTGCACCGTTCACGCGTTCGATCAGTTCCCTATATCCGGCAGAAAAGCATCTTTTAGACAGATCATCACGAACGCACCCAACGGAAGAGATGGCTATAGATGATTGCTTTGGCAATCCATCAAAACACCACTCAAAGGACCCCGCATCACTCCAGCCAGCAACAGGAACGATATTTACGCCATTGATCAGCAAATACCAAGAAAGCGCACGTGATCTATACACCTGCCATATTTGCATTGCAAGCGGCATATCTTCGTAAAAAGAAAAGTCTGGAGCGCAGACATATTTGAAATTTTGCAACGCAGGAATGTATTTGTCCGGGTTGTTCCACACTCTCTCAAATTGCATATCGTCAATAAAGAAATGACAAATACACTCTTTCGGATTTCGTTCTTTTAATGCTAGATTAAATGGCGCGGATCTCAAGCCGTCTGCATGAACAATCACCGCGGGAAGTTGTGGAAAGCCGTATTTGCCTGTAAGTTTCGCACCGAGAAGAAAACGCTCTCTCATAACATCGTTTTTTGTGTTTACAGATATTTCCATATCCATCGGCGGCACACCTCACTTTCGTCAAAACGCACATGTGCGTGCGTATGCTACAATACATATATTGTGAAAAATAAACAATGATACATTATAATTTGTATCATTAAATATATAATAACATATCATAAAATAAATTTCAACATAATTTTAATTTGTGTATTGACACATAAAATAAAACATGATAATATAATTATGCACAAAACAGATAAGCAGAAAAGAGCCAACGGATTTTAGACCTTTCCATTGGCTCTTTTTTCGTTAAAATATACTATTCTGTTGTTCACATAATTCTAACAATTTTCCTATTGTCATCTTCTCGATAAATTCATCATCGTGTAAAGGTTCAAACACTGTATCCACAAAATCATACTCTTTATAAATCTTGCAACCATGAAAATCCTTTACCAAAACGCACACTTCCAGTTCTTCGCCAAATTCGCTTATGTCTCCCTTGATTTCTTCGATCAAATCACTGCACTCATAAGATAATTTGATAAAACCCATGTCAATCTTTCCCATTAGAACAAATCCTCCTGCCTTTTTCTTTAGATTCTAACATATACGGTTTGCTCATACAAGAAATATATAATGCTCTTGCCGAATATTTGGTTATGCCCATTTGATACAGAAGATCAGCTTTTGTCATATTTGGGTTTGTTCTCTGCACAAATCTTAAAATCTCATCTATCATACTCATGATACCATCCTAACCGCACCAAACATCATCTCTACAATGTCCAGCACTTCTTTTCCATATGTTGCCACAAAATCGCATAATAACTCTTCCTGCTCGATCGGCAAATAAATTTCATAAGATATACATATCGCATGGCATACTTCATGAATAAACACTTTTTTCAAAAAATCACCATGCAGATTTTCATTTAGATATATCTCATGTGTATTTGCATCTGTTGTGCCAACACTATAACTGCCGTCAGTGCGTCTAATTGCTTCGCTATTGGGTTTTACAAACACAACACGCCAATTTGTACCGTTAATATAAAAAGTCATGATATCACCCCTTGTACGCAATCAGCCGGGGAAATAATCCCCAGCCGCTTAATTCAAAGAAAACAAATTACATTGCGTTCATCAATCCTGTCATATTGTTCTTAAAGAGTGCTTTTTCTTCGTTCGTAGCATCTTTAATTAAGTCTTTTACATCATTTGAAAATACTTTCAAATAATCATCAAGACTTTTCATCTTTGCTTCTTTGTCGTGCATAGTATTGTCTTTATGCATTTCTTTGCTTTCTGTATAGTTTCTTTTTGCACGATCATAATGGCTTTCGCTCATAGAGTCCATACCATGAGATACCGGTTCGGCAAAGTGCATTCTTCCGCTTGCACGATCAAGGTCACGCATCCGCTCTGATCTAGGCATATCTGACCATCTGTCATAATCATCTTTAGTCATATGCCAATAAGGCGGCTCTTCATAACCTCTTCTGCCAACGTAAGTGCCTTTGCCCTTTGGAGCATACTCACCTGTGGTTTTGTATCTGTAGTTGTCATAATGTCTGCGACCGTCTCCGTATCTTTCAAACATTTCCATTGTTTCATACGAATCGAAGTCATTCATTGCATTTGTCAAAGTTCTGTAATACATAGCTTCTGACAAATCTTTCATCATATCGACAACTTCCCCCATCTCTTGGGTATCAATGCACTCAATTCCTTTGTCAAATTCACATTTTGCACATTCTGAAATCTTTTCAATCATGTCATGCATTCTCTTAACATCCATAGCTATACACCTCCTACGCTTCTCTTGTGACAACGATGTTTGCATTTGCCACATCTATAGCAACGCCGCTTGTATTTTCTACAGCGATATTTATGCAACATCCTTTTGGAACATCCACATAAATTCCTGCGGATACGTTGTTAAACTGTTCGACTGCGGCAGGTGTGCTAATCATCTGCGAAGATAATACAGGCTCACCGCTAATTGCGATTGCTAAAGAAATCGCCCCAGCTGTTCCACCAGTAGGCACCGCAATGTTTGCTGAAAAATCAACAAAGAATCTTGCTCTACACTGATTTGTCAGCCCACGCAGGGTGATTATTCCGCTCCCCTCTCTGTGCTGGATACAGCCAGAGCCTTTAACTGCTGTGTTTGTAAATACAACATTTCCATTTGATGCAACTTCCTGTGTTGCAACTGATACATATTCTGCCATAATATATAACCTCTCCTTCCATCAAAAAAACCACCAACCAAATATTGGCTGATGGTTTTCAGATTCGAAACAATTATACTATGCACAATACCGCATTGCGTATTTCTTGACAATGTTTTCAAAAATTGCCTTTAGCTGTGGCTTTTCATATATAATTGCGATTTTGGTTGTCTCCTGTCTTATTGCAGTTTTTGTGTTTCCTGCCTTTTCCATGCGTTTCTTCTTGTTCTCCTGCAACCGCTTAAGACTACAATGTGCAGTTGTCTCTAGTTCCGCATAAAGGTGATTATACAAAGTTGCATATTCGATATTGCTCTTTAGTGATATTTCTCGCACCCTAGCATTGATTTCTGACTTCCAGTCACCTATAGGCTGCGTAAATATCTCTTTCATGTTGTCGACCGTCTGCTCCACTTTGGTTATCTGCTCTGCCTGTCGCTTCTGCTCTAGTTCCTGTCTTGCTTGCGTTTCAATCAATCCATACAGTGCTTGAAGTTGTGGCGATAACTGCGTTCTGTCTATTGATTTCTGCTTTACTCTCTCTTCAATAGTTGTGAAATACTCTCTTGCCTGTTCCGCTCTTTCACTATTCCCTTTCACAGATAACTTCTTGGCAAAGTGTGCAGTAAGTTTGTAGTCTGTTCTCTGAATTTTACCACCAGTAGGCGTCTCCGCATCAATGAAGAATCGCAAATAATCTTCATTTTCCGTGGCAAATTCATTTTCGGTTATATTTGTCTTACACCATCTCGAAAAATCTTCTTTTCTCAATTCCAAGAAAGCATATAGCTTTCTTGCTGTTGTCATTCCGTCACTGTCAATGTCAAGTGCAATCTCAATAGGTGTTCTTGTTTCAAGTTTAGATAATTCGCCCATTATTCTGCACCGTCCTTTCTATCTGCCAATACATTTGTATAAGCAAGTATGCACTTTAGAAAGTATTCATTTGTGTTTTTCAGATTGTCAATAATTTTGTTGATAATTTCATCTTTCATGGATTCTACCTCGCTTCCAAAATTTGCTTGAAATGAGATAACCCTTATGATAGAATATTTCATAGAGAGTTATCTCGCTCTTAGAGTAGTCAATTACCGCTAAGTAATGCTTGACTACTCTTTTTTGTCGTTATACTGAATATCAATCCCTTTTCTGATAATTTCAGCCTTAGTCAACTTTTCTTTCTTAGATAGATAATTAAGTTTTTTCTCTGTTTCATCATCATACCTAAAATTCAAAGTATGCTTTTTAGGATTTTCAGTCAACTTTGTTCCTTTGTGAATGCCCATTTTGTTCACCTCTTTTCTTTGTGGCACAATTAAAATATAATGTATACACAAAGAAAAGTCAAGCACTTTTTCGAATTATAATCATTTTTCTTGATTTTTCCGCAGGGATTTGATAAAATACACCTATCGATCCTTGTGGATTGATTGTTATCCGTACAGTTGCGCACTTTCTTTTGTGGGGCGCAACTGTTTTATTTTTTTCAAACCCAAAAATCATCAGCCAATATTTGATTGTCAATGTACGAAAAAAGCAAGGGGAAAACCTTAAAGCCTGCCCCTTGCCATAAATTGTAATACTGCATAAGCAGACATAATCGAGTTAAACCCAATTAAGATACTCAATTATTCATTTTTGCGTAGCTACTACTTTTAGCAGCAACACCCTGTGCTGCATCCACATCCGTATGCATATGCATTCGGATTAGGAACTACATAGGCCGGAACTGCCTGTGGGTTCACAGAATTGATAATCTGCTGTGTCTGTGCAGACATTGCCGTTGTAAGAAGTGCGGACTGGCGATCCTGCGAAGCCGCTCTGCGCAAGTCATTATTTTCTGCCTGCAAGGAAGAAATCTTTTCTTGGCAAAGGTAATCAAGGATAGCTCTAGTTCCTGCATTCTGACTGTCGATAATGTCTCTCGTGTTTGTATTCATGGTGTTCTGCAAAGCACAGGTGTTCTGTGCCATATTGTAGTTTACGCCCTGAATAGCTTCACGTGTTTCACAGCAGCAGTTAGCAAGCTGAGACTGCAAAGCATTTGTGTTCTGCATATTTGCGATTGTGTCCGCATTGATAGCCTGTTGAATGCCATAGCCTGTCTGCATTATATTGGTGTTAATTCCGTTGAATCCAGTAAGCATATTGTTGTTTGCTGCATAGAACCCATCACAGATTCCATTTGTGATTCCGTCAAGCTTTCCAACGATAGCCTGCGTGTCAAATCCTCTCTGTAAATCTGCCTGAGTTAATGCCCCGGCTGCAAAAGGTGTAGCACCACCGTTTCCGCCATTACCCCAGCCGTTGCCAAAACCGCCCCAGCCAAAGATCATAGCAAATACGATAATTGCCCAGATCCCATCACCACCGAGAAAACCATCATCACGATTGTTACCTGTCACTGCTGCAATATCAGCAAGACTTGGTGAATTTCCATTGAACATTTTGTTTACCTCCGTAAATTTTATTTACATCGGGTAGACTGTCTTTTATGTGCGCACGACCCAAAATGTATCAATTAAATAATTTCATAACTTCTTCTTTTGCCTGTTCTACTGTAATCCCGCGCTCTTTGCACATATTTTCTGCCATAGATTTTAAGCCCTGCGTATTTCCGCTCTGAATCATCTGCATAGCATTCTGTGCCATAGGATTATTTTTTATCTGTGGATCATTCATAATTTTGTTCTTGATAATATTCATAGGATTCATTATGACTCACCATCCTTTTTTACCGCTCTTGTTTTTGAAGCGGAATTTTTACCGATGCTTTTTTCAATCTGTTCTATTTTCTCGAATAATTCATCGAACTTCTGCATAAATACCTCTGTAACATCATCAGATAGCCCAAATTTCGCTTTTTGTTCATCTGCCGATAAATTGCTAGGGCTTTCAGATTGAACAGGCTTAAAAACGACCGTAGAGATTTTTCCGTCAGATGCCCATTGCTTTGCGTATATCTCCGATAAATCATTCTTCGGGAATATAGCAACAGATCCATCCATTGGTACATCATTTGCGGCAATTGCATTTATATCAGATACAATTTTTCCGTTGATTCCAGATTGAACAGGTTGTGAAATGCTTTGAAACTGTTCCTGTTGCGGCATTCTTTGCATATTTGCCCAAGGATTGTATGGATATGCGTTATAGCCGGGATTGTATTGAAAATTATTCTGCGGTTGTTGATATTGATTGTTCATCCACATCTGCCTCTCTTTCCTCATCCAAAACTTCCTGTATCGCATGAATCATTGCACACTGGAATACCAGTGGAACACGCAAAACCTCTTCTTTGTTTCTTATTTTTTCTAAAATTTCTTCTGAAAACATTTTATGCACCTCCTATGTTATGAATAAATTTTTACATAAAAAAAAGACAGGCAACTGTCACATTCCTGTCAAAAAACTATCACAAATCCTAGAACTTTTGCCGTTTTATATAACAAAACCTAGGTAAATTATTTTAAGGCAAAAAAATATCGAACATTCGTTCGATTTTTGATTACTTTTGAATACTTTTTTGATTACCTCTCTTGAAAACTCTAAAAGATGAAGCCGTGCAGTCTCTCCTTTCTTCCAGTGTTTTCAAGGGTTTCAAGGTTATCAAAGTATTTTTTTGTTAGTAGCGGAAAAGGGATTTGAACCCCGAATCGGGATTTCTTCTTCACTTTTCGGACTACAAAAAAAGCAAGCATTTACAACGGTTTTACCGCTTTTTAACTATTAAAACTGTACTTTTTGTTTTGATTACCTTGGTTACCTTTGGGGCAAATTGCCGCTTCTAACATAGATGATACGTCTTTCACGGCTCGATTATTGTAATAATAAAATTCTTTTGTTGTTGTTATGCTCGTATGTCCCATCTGTTGCATTATGATAGATTCAGGTATTCCTGCATCAAGTAAATTTGTAGCGTAGGTTTTCCTTGCCTTGTGCAACGACCTTGGCTCTATGTGAAGTGTTTTACACATACGATACAAACGCCTTGAAAAATGGTTTGCCTTAACTCTTTTCCCATCTTTCACAAAAACATATTTTGAAAATGGATTGAGACGTTTTAACCTCATGAGAGTTTTCCTTGCTTCGTCTGTGATTATAACATCTCGTTCCCCTGCTTCTGTTTTGGTGGAATCAACCACCTCATATACTTCTTTCCCATCGTCACCAAAGTATTTTATTTCCATTTTTCTGATCCGCAGATAATCAGCCGTTACACAATCCCATGATAGTGCTGCAAGTTCCCCGGCTCTAAGACCTGTCTTAAATGCAAGAACAACTCCAAGAGATATTACGTCATTTGCTTTATATGCTAAGTCTTGTATCATATATTCTTCCGCTTTAGTAAATACTGACTTTTTAGGATCTTTTACCCTGCGTCTGAATATATTTCTCGACAAGTCTAAATCGCCCATAAAGCGTGTAATGCTGATTTCTGTATATTTTCTTTTTGCCGCATACTTAAACACACCATTCAAAATCAACCTAACCTTTGCCCATCCTTTTGATGTGAGATTTTCGTTGTGTATAGTCGATTTGACAAAATCTTCCAATATATCATCATTGATAAATCTTATCTCCATATTTGAGATTCTTGAATTTGCAAAAAATCTCAAATAGTCACTCTTATACCTTTGCGCAGTCTGCAATTTCACTTCTCCGTATTTTAGCTTCTGCTCGACCCACGCATCAAAAACCTCATGAAATGTAGGCTGATTCTCGTGTTCTTTGTAATAATCAACTATTCCATCTTCCAGAGATTCAAGTGTACTCCTTTTCAGCAGTTTTCTACCGCTTTCTGATGTCTTGTCTGGAAGATATGTGTAATACTTGCCACCACTTCCTTTCCATTTTCTAAACTTGTGTCCGTCAAGATATTTTTTTCGCTCATTCATGTTGATCTGTTCCTGCACGGCTTTCATGTCGATAATACCATTTTCAACCGCAAATTTCAACAGATCAGAATCGCTCAATTGCATATCCCATCACCTACCCTTGCTATCTTACATTTTATATCACGTATTCTTCTGTCAATAGTAGAGTCGGATACCGAAATTTCCAACCCTACTTGACTTCTTGATTTCCCTTTGGAAAGCATCCTAAATATTTTTTCCTCTTCTTCGGTAAAATTGGCGTTTTCTAGAAAATAATCAAGTTCCGGCTTAGTCAGTTTTGAAAACCTCATAAGCACATCTCCTAATTCTTAAAAATCAATTTGTCGTATCCTCTCCAATATTTATTCTCACTGGCATTTTTTACGCCTATATCATGATGCTTTTGCCAACACGACTGACAAAGTTTACTATTTTCCCTGTCCACAGGCTTTTTGCAGTCTAGGCACAGATGCGCAGCAGTCATTCTTTTGATATAATGCTCTTTTGGCTTAATATCCATTTTCATGTGATTCTGTGCATCTTTCTTCAAGCAAAGAGCGCATTTTGTGCGACCATATGCCGCTTTTTTCTTTCCGCATCTTGTGCAAATTCCATTTTCTTTTCTGATTCTGTAAATCTTTCTCTTTTGTTCTCTTATTTTTTGCCTATCTTCTTCTTTTATGGTTGTTTTTCTTGTTTTGCGCTTCTTCTCTCTGCATTCAATGCAGGATTTCTCATCGCCAAACAGTTTATTCTTACAGCATATTGGACATATACCTATTTTTGAGTAAAACTCTCTAGATTCTTTTAGGTAACTGTTTCTTTTTTTCAAACATTTTGAACAATACCATCCGTCCCTGTCCTGCTTTTCTCCGCATTTAGGACACAAACCAAGTCTTATTCTTTTGTCTGTCATTTTCTTTTGTCTTGACACCGAAGATGTTGACTCTTCTTTATTCATTTGCAAAATTCCTCTCTGTATCTTTCTGGCATTGGAACACTATTTACTGCGTCCAAGTCAATTTCATTGATTGTGTTGTTTCTGACAGCTTGATAAGATTTCTCGTTTTCGCTGTCAATAAGCATTCTTTCTGACTTGGAATTTTTGATCTCAATAACGTTCCTAAATTCGTTGGTTGATTTTTCTGATTGTATTTCTTTCTCCAGTTCTTGGTTGTAAATCTTATAGAATGTGCTTCTTGTTACATTCTCGTTAAAATTTTCAGAAGTTGCCCAAGACCTAAGTTCTCCAGGAGATCCAACGGCATTTTGCACTGTTTTAGGCAATTTCTCAAATTCTTCCACAGAATGATATATACTATTCTTCATTGCTTTTGACACCAACGCCCACGCCTGCGCACAATTTAGCCGATCAGGGCGTTGAATACGATGTATGATGTCTACAATTTGACCGATTGATGGAGCAAATCCCTTATTTTCACTCATAATATAAGATTTTAATGCCATTTCAACGACATCATAATCATAGTCTTTCAGAAGTACGCCCCATGCGTTTACAGTATATCGTTTATTCGGATGATAGTTTGGATAAGCCGCTTCCATCATCATTACAATTTTTTCTGCATCATCTTTAGTCATTAGCTTTTACCTCGCTGTCATTTGTTTGTTTTAAGGGCAAGGATTTCTTCTCCATCAGTTCCCAGTCCCTTATAGCCTTTTTCCAGTCAATCATCTTTTTGTTCCCTATGAACCAATCTCTTGATTCATAGTATTTGTAAAACTTTTCTACATCCACATTATTTTTTCTGTGTTCGCAGTATTCTTTTAATTCTTCAATTGTCGGTTTTACAAATGATCTTGGTACAACTATCGTTACTGGAGTACCTATTCCGCGATCGAGATGATTTGTCTTTGCAACATATCCACCTTTTGTTCTTTCTATTTTTTGGCGAACCATATTTCCTTTATCGTCTTTAATGATTTTTCTTTTTGGCCTACGAAGACCAGTACCCGGTCTTTCCAAATCTTTAATAACTTTTTTCCATGACGCACCTGCTTCTGTTGCCAAGCAGTTGGCCTCTCTCTCATTAAAAGTATATTCCCCTTGCTTTGTAAGGCCCAAAAGAGAAATCTCAAACTTGTATACCGTAGGCGTGTATCTGTCTGACTGTATCGTGTTATGCCGTTTCCAATGCTTCACTGCTATTACATCAGAACTTGGAAACGGAAGTATAAACTCCCGATCGAACAAGCATTGCATATCATCTGCTGTTGCTTGGCAGTATCTAGCAACGCTTGTGGAATTGTCGATAAAACCATCATCGTCAGCGTTCATGCACAGGTGGAAATACAACCCCTGTGCAGACAATGGCATGTCCAAAAATGATGTAGATGTGATTACATCACGACTAAATGACCTTTTTCTAGCCATAATATCAGCCCCCTTATTTATAATCCGTATTTAGAATCTTATCTTCGCTATAAGATTCCAAAGAAATGTCCATAACCTCTTCTAATTTCTTTTGATAGAAGTCAACATTAAATTCTGTTGGTGCTTCATCCATTTTCATGGATTCTTTCGCTACGCACTTCATCAAAGTATTGATTCTCTTCTCTCCAAATCCAAAATATTCATGAAGTGCTAGAAATATAATGCAACTTGATGTTGACATTCCATTTGCCAACCCAAATTTATAATATTTCATAGCCATCTTGTCTAATGCCTTGCCGCCTACAGGATGAACCGTTGCTCTTGCAAGCCATTCATGTTCCAAACTGTTCAACTTCGTTTTTTTCTGCTCTCTCGATTCTCTTCGCATAGCTGCTCTTTTATTGTGTGCCATTATTTTTTCCTCCTAAGTTTCTTTCTTTTTACGCTTCTGACCGGATCGGTAATGTAACTAACCATCACATTATTCCGTACTTTTTCATTAAATATGCGATTCTTTTCTTGATTATACTCTGTTCGCTCTTTAATGTATTTTTCACAAGTGCCATGACAACCTACCTTTCTTCCAGTTTCAGAAGTGCAATATCTACAACATTCCATATTGTTTTCTCTCCGTTATCTGTTATCACTTGTATCATTAGTTCCAAATGCAATCTCATCCATATCCTCATAACCACCAACATCGTGAAATGGATATGCTTCTTCATATAGTTTTCTTTGTGCTTCTAATGCTCTTTTCGTAGCACAACCCTTTTTATTCTTCTCCATAGATTGTTCTACAAGCACATTTCTTTCTTCATCAGTCATTTTTAACATTACCTCTCTTCTCTCACAAATTCAACAATATAGTCATCGCCTGTAGCATGTTCTATCTGCACAATTTTAATATTACAGTCACCGTGTAATTTTTTAACCGGATCGTTTATATAGTCAGCACACCAAATTTCCATTTTGCTGTTTTTTTCAATCGCTACCATAAATATCACCCCTTTCAACTGCCTAATAAATATGCGCCAATACAAATAGCTAATATAAATACTTCAAGTCCTAAAGACCATTTAACTTTATCTTTAGTAGTAAGATCAACTACGAATGACCACCAACCTCCAAAGTTTATAGCAGTAAATACTATAAACGTACCCACAAGTTCTCTCAAATTAGTCAATCCTTTCTTATCTTAAACAAAAACGTTGCACTTTCTTCTTTAGAAGAATTTCTTAAAACTATAGGCGCAATGGTTTTGATCATGGCTAAATATGCTATATTACATGCAATTTGATCTTCAACCGGCCATTTTGTTGTATCAGATTCTTCTAATAATCTCATAATTTCCGCTACTTCATTTTGAGTCATAATCTCCCACCTTTCCATCAGTAACAATCTTATTCATCTTATCAACAAATTCTGGATGCGCTTTATCGTATTCAACAGTGTCATACTCCTTAAATCCAATAATCAGATCAGAATATGGTAAACTCTCAATCCATTTACAGAACTCACGCCATTCATCCAGCTTATGATTCTTACGTGATTTATAAATATTTGCCAGCACCTCGTAATTCATCATAACATTACGAGTCTGGTTATATGAGCTTGGGAGCATCTGAATCATCTGCCACCAGATTTTCTTGCTCTTGGGTTTAAATATTTGTCTTCTGCAATCTGAATATTCGATTATGCCGCCATCAATGTAAATATCCCTATAATGATTTAAACGAACTATGGTTTCATTCAAAAGATCATAATTATTCAAATCCAAATGCTCGCAAGAGAAATCATCTAGCGTAAACTCTTTTTCACCAATCTTATGCATAGTACTACAAGAGTTTGCAACAGTACCGACTTTATAAGCATCAAACTCTTTCAGCCAATACAACGGAGCAGTAATTCTCGCATACACTGGCATCATTCTCATATACTTTCTATGATCCGTGCCTGCTTCGGATAATCGTTGCATGAGAAAATGATCATCATGTCCTATACAATAACAGCCATCGAAATCTTTCTTACCGCAAGGTTTAATTCCAAAACCATATTTACGGTCCATCTTGCACATTTCTATGTTGTGTATCTCATTTAAAGCAAAAGAACAGTGCGCACATCCTATATGTTTATTTCCACCACAAAATCCACTGTCGCTTTTATCCCAAGAATTCATGGGGTTGCGCATTCCTTGTATAATAAACCCCATCTGTTCCGGACTCGCCAGAACTACGTGCTCTAATTTAATCATTATTTAGTACCTCCTAACCGTATTTCTTCTTTACATTGTGGACAGATTACATATTCATAATCTCCAAAAACTCCAAAATTGAAATATGTGTTATGCTCAATATCTTCTTTTTCATAATAAAATAAACAGCCACAATTCTTACATTGTTTTATCTTAATGGTTCCAGGTTCTATAATTCTAATCATTTCAGTTCCTCCTTATCTTCAAATTCCATAATGTTTCTAATTCTTTCATGTTCTCTCTCAACCCCGTCCTGAAAGCCACGATCATATGCGTGTCTGTACCGTTCTGACTGTTGCGTGGCTGTCTCCCATCGCCTATCAATACTAGGTCCAAACTCTTTAGACATTCTAATCAATTGAATAGCCTTAAAAAGTTCTTCTTTCTCAATAACAACTTGATACGTTGAATGTGCAAAGTCACTAAGAAACCGAAATATAAATTCGCTTTCTGTTTCTTGCACTTGACTAGCTATTTTTAAGATGGAAGTATTTATTTCATCTCCAAATTGGTTCATTCTATCACCTCCTCATGCATGCTCACGTTTACACGCAACCGATTTACATTACTACAGTTTATAGTTAAAACTTCACTGTCTAATAGTTGATCCGACATATAATGTGTTACATTTTCTAAAGCTGTTAATGGTAATATTATATGTGTTACTCCTAATTCGTTACACACTTCAACATCACATCCAGCAGATATATGCTTAATCAGTTCTTCTAAAGTCAACATTTCATCATCTCCTTTGCCGTTCCATTGATTCAAAAATACTTTTTATACTTACCGTCAATTCATTATCAGTGCATTCCGGGTACTGTCTTTGCAAATTGTATTCTGTCGTACCGTTTAATGCAGAATTTTGAAAGTTTCTAAACATATCCATCCTGCGAAGATATTGTCTTTCAGACTTAAACATTTTATTGCAAGTGCAGTCTGGCAACGGACATACAAAGCAGTTTGGGAAAACGCATTTTTTCGAATCTGCATCCTTACGTTTAATCACTTTTGATTTTCTACCATGGGTTTTATCTGGCATAAGTCATCACTCCTTTAGTATGATTTTATCAGCGGCAACTGCATAGCCATATTCCATGTTTGCTCCTGCGGATTCTTCCCATCCTTTCATAAGATAGATGTAATCGCATTTAGACAACAAGAGCATACACAACTCCATGTATTCATTGTGTGTAAACGCATCCTTTGGAATCATAGAACATATCTTTGCTGGGTTTATAACATCTACGTCCATAAGATCATTTATGCGTTTTTCTGCTTCTTGAAATCTTTCGATATAATCATCAGTACCAGTAATTTTTCCGCTGATATATACTCTCATTTTATTGTTCATTTTTTTCCTCTTCCTTTTCAAACGGTTTCCATTCGCTCGGTAGCTCGGCAAGTCTCCACACATTGGGTGTGTCGCCTACGCCGCAATAGGGAATACCATTCCCGCTGCAAGACAATTTACAATCTCTGCATGATGAACCACTGTTTACACATATTTCCCTTATCATTTTTAAGGCATCATAGATTTCCTCGTCACTATAAGTTTTCTTATTACTTTCCATTTTTTCTCTCCTTTCATACTTCGCTGATATCCACTTTTGCAAAACGGCATTCTTTTCCTTTAGTTTTCGCACGACATATCATAGAAGAAATTGTATTCGAGTCTACCCCGACTACTGCCGACAGCTCTTTAGGACTGTCAGCAATGAAAATCGGCAATTTATACTTATCTTTTGAATAAGCTACATACACATACTTTTTCACAATTCTTTCACCTCTTGCCTAAACTCAAATAACACATTATCCCACAATCCGGGAAAATCTCCGTATTCATGTTTCCTCTGTTTGGGTCTAATTCATCTAAAAACACAGGCTTTCCGTAATTATCCTTAAGCATCGAGTATCAAACATCTCTTTCCAACTTTGCCCGATTCTCAAACACTTCCGGAAAGTCTTTTCTGATGTTGTTCCAGTAACCCATTCCACCTTTGACACATCCTATGCAGTTGTTGTTTGGATAACCAAGTTCGTACATTTTCGGTCTTGCAAAATCAAAGGTTCTATCAAACAGTCCATGTACTTCCTCTTTGGACAATCCTTTGTCAATAAGTGGAAACTCATGGTTAGCCTGTTGGTTTGCATCAACTGTTCTTTCTGCCCGGCTCTTCTCTTTTAGATCGAAACCCCATACATATGTAAGTTCATAATCTTTGTGCTGCTCTTCCCACTCTTTACGTACTCTCTTTTTCAGCCAGTTTGTGCATGGAGCGAATCCATTAGCAGGATTTCTAAACCCACCGAACACTCTGACGCACTCTTCTACACTTCTGTACTCTTTTGATCGTAGTACCTCAATCTCTTTCCCGATTGCTTTTTCACAATCTTTGATAAATCTGATACTGTCTGTATGTTGGTCTTGTATATAAATGTAGATCCATTTATCTACATCTCCTGCAAGATAACCTGCCATAGATATTCCTGCACTTACCCAACATACTTTTAATTTTTTTGTCATAATTTCTCCTATAAATTATCAAATTCGTTTTGTAAAGATTCTCTCTTTTTCTTTATCCAATCATTAAATTCTTTCTTTAATTCTTCTGAAGCATAAGAAGAAATTTTACAGTTAGTTAAAGCTCTTAAATCTTGCATGATTTTTCCAGCTTTTTGATAATTCTGCTGTGTCATGCTAATTCACCTCACTTTTATTGATATATCTGCTATTAGACAGCTCCATTTCAGTAATTCTTTTATTCATTACTTTTTTAAGCTATTAAGCATTTCATATCCTGCAACCATTCCAACGTACATTGATAACAGTTTTTATTCATTTCTCCGTTGCATCCGCAACTCTTATTAAATTCCTCATCATACTCTGCCAGGCACATAATAAATATTGCTAAATCCTTGTCCGACATTTGCCGTATTCTATCAGCATTAGTCACGCTTTCCACCTACCTTACTCATTTTAATGCTTTCCATATTGTTATCTCTGGTTCATTGATGCGCCACATATTGGGTGACGCACTTGTCACTCCACACCTCGCAGGTTCATTGCGTAATGGGCAATTTTCACAACGTTTATGTGTTCTACAACAATCTTGTAAAGTTTTTAATGCACCTACAATTTCTTCTCTACTCATTCTTTCCACCTGCCTTTACTATGTCTATTGCTCTGCTTAGTCCAGCATTATATCCCTGATGTACATCTGATAATACAGTCTCACAATCTATGAATTTATCTTTTCTTAATTGTTCCACAACCTTATCAACATCATAGACTGTAGGTTGTTCATTGATTAAACACATGGCGTTTTTAATATGTATTGTTCCCGAAAACGAATGGGCATCTAGTTCTCTTAATAATCCCAACACCTTATCTGCATCAATCGGTCTCATTTTCATCACTCCAATCTAACTTTTGACCGCAATTGTCACAATATTTGACAGGTATTTTACCATCGTTAAGCATTGTAGTTATTTGTGGTTCATAGCCTATAAAATTGCCGCAAGCGCAATAATAATCTTCATAATCATTCCCCATGCGACTTCTCTGACATCGTATAGGTTTCTTTGGAATCTGCTTTTCCAGTGCCAGTATTGCTATTTTGGTACTCTCAATTCGTTCACCGTTGTTGCCTTGTTTATAACACAAATCGCAATCATCACACTTATTGCTATAACAATTTTCATAAATTCCTTTGACTTGCATTTGTTGGCAAACATAATACGCCTTTAACATTTCTGCTGCTTCAATCTCTGTCATCTTTTTCTCTGTCATCTTTTTTCTCCTCTCAACACTGCCAAACATACCACAACTGCGATTATGTTTAGAGCTATATTTCCATAGTTGCCACGACTGTAATTGATTGCTGCGCACAATGTATTCAGCACACTTAAAAAAATAAATAATTGTCTTTCCATCATTGTTATCCCTCACTTTCTTCTACGTAATTGTCCCAAGCTTCATCAAGCACCTCGGCTCCATCATCGTCATCCGTAACAAAAATTGTGTACTCGCCAACCTTAACCGAAGCAAGACCTGCGTTGCTATCTTTAAGCATTTTAATTAATGTATCAATTAACTCACTCATCTTTATCCCTCACTTTCTAATAACTCTGGGTTGTCAAATATGTTGCCAACAACCTCTGCATTAACCATGTTTATCCAATATCCTAAGTCTTTGCGATAATTACTGCTCTCTGACCAATCCACATAAAATCCTATGTGCTCTGCTTTTTGACTATCAAAGCAGTTTTGATATGCTCCATATCTGATTTGTGCATATAGATCCCTAAAATGATATTTAATAACATCATTCTCCCAGATCAGATTGCCATTCTTATCTTTTAATCCTGCGCATAGGCAGATGGTTGATGGGTCTACTTCAATCATATTAGGTACATCATTTGTCATTCCCCATAGAATGTATCTTTTATCCCAAATACCATATAAATAACCTTGTACCCACTCTCCATTATCAACTCTCTTTGCCTTACATAAATATCTGTATTCCATACTCTCTCCTATTCTGCTTTTTGTCCTAGCCATTCTTTCCACATTACTGTAATCTTGTGAGTTGCTTTTTCAACGCATCAATTGCCAAATCAATAGCCTCATAAGCGTCTGCTGAAAAGCTCTTATTTTCAACATCATCCCACATAACAAAGCGTTTTAGTTCTTCTAGGCTATGTATTGCTTTTTCAGTAGACACATTTCTTTGAAACTCAATAAAGTTTTTAATTATTCTTGCACTGTTATTCATCTTCTCCACCCCTCCTATTCCGCTTCTGATTGAAGCCACTTTAATACTACTTCTTTGTATTTCTTATTGCAGTTAAAAGCACAACCTAGTTCAAAGCTATCACAATAATGCTCACAAGCAAAATTCAAGTCATCTGTAATAAATCCAGCTAACTCTGCATCCGACATATTTCTTATCCTGTCAGCATTGGTCTTTGGCTTGCTTTCTGTTATAAACTTGTGTATCAAAGGATAATCTTTATCCATAATTGATAAATGCTCTTTGCTATCACCTTTTTGATAGATAATTACTGTATCTTTATCTTTTTTTGCTCTTAAAATTTCATATGGATTTTTAGATGTTGGTAAAATCATATATCCCTGTTTTTCAAGCCATTTTTCTAAATCTTTTAATTTGTTTATATGTAACAATGCTCTATTTGCCATTTTTCCACCTCTCAATTCTTTCAGTTTTGCTTCTGTCTCTGATTTCCCCAATTCTATTCCGGCAAGGCAACCACTAGCGTATGTGTACTCGTAGCATCTATCTATTGCCCTGTAAAATTCTTCGCAGAATAATTCCGTCATCGGGCATTCAGAACACTTTGATTCTGTATGATGACAGGATGCAAATGTATGCTCACACTTTTTTATATGCTGATTCTGCTTATCCACATAGAAAGAAAAAGATCGGCATCGCTTCAGCATACTCCAATACCATTTTAGCTCTTCAAGCCACTCTACAATCTGTTCGTGTTCCTTGTTGTGTTTTTTGGCAAGATCAGGATTATTTGAAAATATGACATTGCCTTTTGTTGCCGTAGCTTTATGTCGTTTTATCGCTTCGTCAATATTCATTTTCCTACTCCTTTCTCGGCTTTTCATACCGTTCAAATTCAATCACCCATACGTAAGGGTTTGCATCCCAACCGTAACGATCGAGGTCAGTTTTCTTTATGGTGCTGTTCCATAACACTTTTCCAAACAATTCCCCTGCACCCATATCACAATATTTAATTTTGCTTGTACACGGTCCATCTATATCACAATAGTTTTCACCTGTCAGATGTAAGCATGGTGGCGTAAATAAAAAGCCTTCTTCTTCTGTCTGATCTTCCGTTATCTCCTGCAACCGCTCCACTCTTACATCAGTTACTTTTAACCAGATTCGAGCGGCTTCTTTTGGCATATGGATGGACGGGTGCCACGGTTCATTTGCATCTTCCGAATTTGCAATGCTCGCCTTATATCCATAAAATTCTGCTAAGTGGCAAAATTCACCATTACCTACTCGTTTGGTGTATTTATGCCATGTTTCACGGACATAAAGAATATCCCCCGGTTGATATAGTGCTTTTCTGATACACGGCTCATTTTTGCCGTTATACAGCATCAGTCCATCCTTAATATATCCAGTCCACTGTGGATTTTTCCCAGGAAGAAATTTTACTAATCGTCGTGTACAAGTCTTTCTTCCAGCCAAAAGTGCTTGTACCATTTCCGTTTTAAATAATATTGGTAATGTTCTCATTTTCCTACTTCTCTCCATACAGGGTAATAATACCAATTCTGTGTTACGATCCACCATCCTGTACTCCACGTATTAGTTAGTGGATCATATACTCTGCTTCCTTTAATCATTTCCAAAACTCCTATCAGTCATAATTTCTGCAAATCTTTTAGCAAGAATCTCTTTAATGTTTTTGTCTGCGAAAGATTCAATGGCTTTTTCCGTTCTGTCTCTCACAAACTGCTCAAAAGAAACACCCTGTATCTGTCTGTCACTACTCCAGCTTGAAGCAGATACAAGTCTTTCAATTCTTCTGTCAAATATTTTTGCGATTTCTTCATCAAGATTTTTATAGATAACATTTTCTGCATATTTATCAATAGCAATCTTGACCTTTTCCTCTAGCTCTTCGCTAGTAAGCGATACATTCAAAATAAGTTTAGGTTCTGATTTCTTCATTCTACGTTCTCCTCACTTTCCGCAAGTTTTGCATATTTCCATTCAATCAATGAAGAATATTGGTCAACTGACCAAGATGTCATCCCATTTTCAAACGCAAATACCCTTCCATCTCTATACTTTGCAAAATATGCTTTATGCCAATAATCGGTAAGATGATCGCATACAAGTATTGGGGTATCTACAGGCACTTTCAACCAATCAACTTTAGGTTCAACATATTCTTCGTTATACCATTTTTTCCTTAGTTTAGCACAATGTGCTGGATCATCATAAAATTTGCACCACGCACAACCACCCCTCGAACTGCAAGCAAACAATTCACCAGTTTCATTATCAATTCCTATATGCGCATCAGATATTACAAGTTCTAATATCTCCCCTCTATACTTTTCTTTATTGGTCATTTTTCTTCCTCCTTTTATTTTCTTTTAACCTCACATATTTCCATTTAGTTACCCTGCAAGTTGTCCAAGATGTAGCACCAGCATCCCAGGCAAACACGTTATCGTATATAAATTTTGCAAAATGTCTATTGTGCCAATTTAATCCATCATTTGATACCAATATTTTTGTGTCGACTGGTACTTTCGACCAATCAACCTTTGTCTCTTCTTTAATTTTTAACGTGTAAATAGTTTCGCAAATCATTGCAACCATATCGCACTTGTCCGCAACTATGTCACGTTGGTGTCTTAATTCTTCAAGATCTTTAACAAGTTTCTTGTATTTCTTGTTTGTTAAAATCTTCATTAAAATCACTCCTTATTGATCCAACGACCAGATTTCTTTATTTTTCTTGCCGTTAAACAGCAAATCGCAGAATATATGAAACGTGATGTTGGATAATCGATATTCAGCCTATCCTTTAGGTATTTAACTAATTCCGGATAGTACAGCCATGCTTTTATAAACTGCTTAATCATAAATATCACTCTGAATCACCTACTTTCTTACAATCATATCTGCCTTGATAAGATCATAAACAATATCAAGACACGTTCTGTGATCTTTATACCTGCAATTTGCATTTTTGTGTATTCTCGGATCATCAGATTCCCACATTTGAACATCAAAAAACGTATCGCTCACAAATATAAATTTTTTACCTCTTGCTACGCAAAGATAATAACATCCACATTTACCGTAATCACCTTTACACTTCTTGAAACCAAATTTTTCAAATTCTTTGGCTTTGACTTTTGGAACTAGCATCTCTAACACTCTCCTTATCATTGACAATGTTAATTTTCCGACCACAAGCATTGCAATAAACATCATATCCTGCTGAATAATTAAGTCTTATCCTCCCACATCCTGTGTTATAAATTGGCATTCCTTGCGGAATGTCAACAATTCTCCATTCGCACGTCTTTTTTACGCCCATTAATCGCCACCTGCTTTCAATAAATCCATGAATTTATCGTATTGCTTTTGTGAAACCTTGTTATTCTTCTTATCATCTCTGATTTCAATTTTAAGGTGCTTTTCGGCAATACTGGATAATTCCCTTGCCAAGTTCTTTTTCCCTTGCTTAACGCCATCTCTATAGCCCTTTGGTGGCTTTCTTTCTCCAATCTGTCCACTAGACCGGTCAGAGCCTTGACCGCCAACGCTGACATTTCGCAGTTGGTAACCGTCATCTGCATATTTCTTAATGTAGTATTTTTCCATCTCATCTAGCCGATTTTGTGAAAAATTCTCAAAATTCACGACCCAACCATACGGATTTTCCTGCGACCATAGTTTATGCTTTTTGAGAGACAAATCTATGTGTTGCTTATACCCCGACAAATGCGATGCAAGTCGTTGTAACAAATTCTTTGCCTGTCCAACATACGCATACTTGAATCCGTTTTCATCAATCCTTGTCAAGAAGTAAATTCCACTTCTTTCGTTAAGCCGTGGATTCAGTTTCAACAGGAGTTCTTTGTTCTTCTTTTCTATTGCCATTGCCTGTGCAAAACTTCTTTTATTCATTCCTCTTCATCATCCTCCCAGTAGAATCCGCATCCGCAGTTCATGCAAAAATTAGGTTTAATGCTCTCAAGATGTTCAAATTCCTTTCCGCATCTTGGGCATTTGTAAGTTACAATATCTTCCGTATTCTCTGCTTTCAATTCTTCATCTTTCATTTCAATACCTCTCTTTCAACTCGTCTGCTATTTTGTTTACCGTACCCTCTAGTTCATCAACAAGTTTTTGATATGGTTTGCACGTGTTGTACGCCCTGCTATCAAATATCTCATCAGAATTAAACCACTCAAACAGTTTGTCTCTAAACATTTCAACAATCGTTTCTGCTTCGCTCAAAATATCTCCCTTCTAAAAAGGACAATTGTTATTTCTTAATCTCCATTTTTTCCCTGCCTCTGCAACGTCTACATTTGCTGTTTTAACGCATTTCTCCATTCTTGCAATGAAGTTGTCACTATCTCCATTACTCTTGCTCAAATGGCACATTATGACGCTTCTAAGGCATTTAGAATCCGTCACACTTACAAATCTGCAAGCTGTTTCTATTGACATATGACCTCTATATATATGGCTTCGTTTGGCGTCGTTTTCATCAACAATTTCTTTGTCATAATTTACGCCAAGTAAAATATGATTTATTCCCTTGAATCTCCACTTTACATACTGAGTATCCGTTATATAAAGCATTTTCCCCATCTCTTCATGCTCTATCATATATCCGTAGCATGGGCATTCTGTTCCGTCTGAATCTGTATGGCAAAAACTGCCATTGTTATTATCCAGTGGAAAAGATGATACAGAAAAACCTCCCCAATAATTTTTTTTAAGTGTTTTTGGATTTTCTATATCGTAGGGCATATAAACATATGCCCCAATCCTCTCTAAGTCATCAACGCATCTTGCGTGATCCTTATGATGATGTGTTATCAAGCAGCCTCTTAAGGTTTTAATGTCAAAATCAATAGCCTGCTTTAATCTGGATATTGAAATTCCTGCATCCAATACAAGCCTTTCACCAGTGTCAGCTTGTAAAATGTAACAATTACCACTGCTTCCTGTTTCTATGCATTCTAGAATCACGCCTGTCGCTCCTTTCCCTGTTTGAATACTCCGAATTTTTAGGGAATACATAATAGGCGTAATTATCAAAATAACACTTTCTCAATGAATTAAGCACTTTGGAAGCATCCTCTGCTGTATTATAGTTCCCCATAACATGACTTTCGCTTGTTTCCGTCATGTATTGTGATGCTAAAATCTGAAACTTTCCGCTTATATTTGACTCTCTAATTGATAAAAAGCACTTGTCATATGGAGCGTCATAATCGCATTCACTAGATATGATTCTCATTTTTATCTTCTCCTTTTTCGTTTTCGCTTTTTTTGTCTTTGTATGATTTTTTTCCTGCTTTATACGCAGCCTTAACCATCCTTTCTCCTGCTTCTCCAGTCTTGGACCCTAGCGTTTCAAACAAACTATCTGTCAAAGCTGCATATTCAGTTAGTACATCTTCTCCGGTGCCGCAAACATTTACATTTCCATTCTTTACAATAATCATAGTTAAATCTCCTCTCTTCTATTCAATGTCTGTTGCTTCTCCGTCAATTACATCTTCATCAAAATCAACGGAGTTTTCATTTTCTTCAATTTCATTTTCTGCAATTTTTTCTATGTCTGTTTCAATTGCAACATCTTCAACAAAAATCTTTCTTTGATCCGGGTTCTCAAAATTCAAATCAATGGTTTTGCACAGTCTATGTAAAACTGTCTTTTTATACATCTCCCCGGTATAATCCGTCCATGCAGAACCGTTTTTCATTTTGCTGTGCTGTCTGGTGTTCTCTAATTCTTTCTTGCTCATTTCGTCATATTTCATTGTGCCATCTTCAAATATGACAACCGCAAATGCACCTTTTATCTCTCCGTCATTAAATGGCAACGGCTTATAATTTACCGTTTGATTTCCGCCAACAACCGCAACTTCATATTCGTCCCCATCTCTTACTAATTTTGCATAAATATCTTTGATTGGTCTGGTCGAATATTGCTTTGCTAGTTTGATTGCTCCACGATAATCTGTTTGGTATTGCAATTGGTCTTTGTATGGGATCAAATATGCCTCTTTGTTCATAAAGTCCAGTCCCAATGTTGCACCTTTCATCAAGCCTATCATAATTTCAGACTGCTTGTATTTCATAAGGTTTGGATTGTCATGCAGTAATGCTAATGTATTTTGCACAAACCTCTCTCTGTTGAAATTCTTTGGCAGTGCCATTTTGTTTTCTTCCAACTTCTCCGCAAGAGCAACATCAAATGTTCTTACAGATTCTTTTTTCTCCGCAACTACTGTTTCATTAGTCATTTTCTTTAACCTCCTTAAATTCTCCATCAATCAGCTTGTAAAATGTATCTTCTTTGATTTTTTCTCCGTCTACATACTCTGTTTTTACACATTTTGGTTTCCAAATGGTTTTATCATCATCATTTACTCTTACCCATTCGGCAAGAGTGATCCAACTTCCAATTTTTGCTTTTGCCATCGAGTCAAAACCTGCCGCCATAACCACGGAGTTCTTACCTTCTGATGTGATCTGTGCGTAATCTCCACTGCTGCCGATCTTTGCGGAATATCCACTGCTGCCGATCTGTGCGTAATTTCCACTGCTGCCGATCTGTGCG
>ERZ773235.386-NODE-386-length-59312-cov-154.183826_pt1 | contig 59312 bp, 83 predicted proteins | sample MGYA00580522_ERZ773235 | MGnify/ENA primary metagenome ERZ773235 (study PRJEB29015, sample SAMEA2737797) | human gut metagenome | biome: human gut; feature: human-associated habitat; material: faeces | place: China | collected 2012 ...
GTAAACAATCACTTGAATTATTTGGTGGTGAATTAGAGGCATTCGGAAAAGGTGTCAAATCTTTCTCTAATGAAGTCAAAAATGTTGATGCAGATAATATTAGTAAAGCAACTAGTGCTGCAAAGGGATTAGCTGAATTGACTAATATTCTTCCAAATCGTCAGGGTATGGCTCAATGGTTCACTGGTAAACAATCAGTAGCTGTATTTGGTAAAGAACTTAAAACTTTCGGTACTGGTATTAAAGATTTCTGTAATGAAGTAAAAGACGTCAAAATGGAAAATACTACTGATGTTGTTAATGCTGTAAAAACATTAGCTGAAGCAGCCGGTTCATTACCTGAAGTAAAAGGCAAAGAACTAGAGAAAAGAGCTAAAGGTTTTGGAGAAGGAATTGGTCATATTGCTAATGGGTTTAAATGTTTCTTTGAAAAATTAAATGGATGTAACTTTAATATAGACACTATAAATTCAGCAGTTAATGGTGTCAAGACATTATCTGAGGTATTCAATAATCTTCCTGATAAAGATGGTGGTAAGATTGAGAATCGAGGATGGGGTCTTGGTGTCGCTATGGATCACTTTGCTAATGGAATGAGTAGTTTTGTTAATAAAATGAATGGAACAAGTTTGGATACTAATTTTATTACGAATATAACAAATTCTATCAAAACTATGGCTGAAGCTGTAAATGCACTACCAGACAAAGATGGTGGTAAGATTGAGAACAGAGCTTGGGGTCTTGGAGAAGCCATGAAACATTTTGGTAATGGTTTTGGTGAATTAATTGGAAAACTTGGTGGTTCATTCAATTCTGAAAAGATAACAAGCATTGCTAGTTCTATTAAGACCATGGCTGAAGCTGTAAATACACTACCAGATAAAGATGGTGGTAAGATTGAGAACAGAGCTTGGGGTCTTGGAGAAGCTATTAAACATTTTAGTAATGGATTAAAGACTTTAGACTTAGGTGAATTTGATGCTGAAAAAGCTAAATCTGCTGCTGATGTAGTAAAAACATTTGCAGATGTATTTCCTTCATTACCAGATAAAGATGGTGGTAAGATTGAGAACAGAGCTTGGGGTATGGGTTGTGCTATTGGCCATTATGCTAATGGATTAAAACAACTTGATCTTTCAAACTTTGATTCTGAGAAAGCTAAAATTGCAGCCGAAGTTGTAAAAAGCTTTGCTGATACATTTAATAGTCTTCCTGATAAAGATGGAGGAACTATTGAAAATAGAGCTTGGGGTCTAGGAGAAGCTATTAAACATTATTCTAATGGATTAAAGGCTTTCTGTGAGACAATATCTGAATCAGCTTTCGATAAAGTACAAGATGCTATCAATTATATTAAACAGTTTGCTGATATTACTCCAAATATACCGGATAATGCTGGTGCTAAATTAAGTGGATTTGCTGAAGGTATAAATCAACTAGCTCCAAAATTTGGAGAATTTATAAATAGTTTAAATGGTATAGATTTTACAAATGTCGATACTTCATTTGCTAATATAAAAAAACTATTAGACTCTTTAGATTCAGTATCTAATTTTAATATGGGTAATGTAAATAATATTAGTTCAGCATTAAAAACTATATCTGAATCATTAACTAATTTAGCAAATGTTCCAGCAGAAGCAGCTGATAATTTCAATAATGCTTTGAAAACTTTAGGACAGAATAGTATGACATCATTCTTGGATTCGTTTAAGGATATACAAACTGATATGAAAACTAAAGCTACTGAAGGTATTACCGGATTCACAGCTGGTGTTACAGATAATCAAGAGATTGCTACAACAGCATTAGAAAATCTTCATACTGCTTGTAAAGAATGTATAGTTCCTAGTGATTATGAAGATATTGGAAAATATGTAGTTGAAGGATTTGCTAGAGGAATATCTAGTAATGTTAAATTAGCAACTGACGCTATGAGTATACTAACTGCAAAAGTTGAAGCTCAAGCAAGACAAGATCTTGATATAAATTCACCTTCTAAATTATTTAGAAAGATTGGTTCTGGTATACCAGAGGGATTTGTTCAAGGTATTGGAATGTTTGGAAGTTCAGTTAAAAAATCTGTAATGAATATGAGTAGTAATGCTATTGATTCTACAAGAAAAGTATTATCTCGTATTGGAGATATAATAAATAGTGATACTGAGAATACAATGACTTTAAGACCAATATTAGATTTGTCTGGAGTTAAATCTGGAGTATCACAAATTGGTTCGTTGTTTGGTCGACCTTCATTAGCTGTAGCAACAAATATTGGGGCTATAAGTTCTAACTTCCGTGGAAGAAATCAAAATGGAAATACAGAAGTAGTTTCAGCGATAGATAAATTAAGAAAAGATCTTGGAGGAGTTAAAGGTGATACTTATGTTATTGATGGTATTACATATGATAACGGATCTGAGATACAAGAAGCAGTTAGTACATTAGTAAGAGCTGCTAAAATCGAAAGGAGGACGTAGCATGCCTAGAGAAGGTGATAAATGGCGTGTAGCCAGAGGTGATTGTCTTTGGAATATTGCACGTGCAGTATATGGAAATGGAGCTAGGTGGCCTGAAATAGCTTCGGCTAACGGATTGGCTACTAGTGGAAATCCAATAATTTATCCTGGTCAATTATTTAATTTACCAGGTATAACAAGCGGTGCACCAGCTCCGGCTCCTGCGCCTGCTCCTGCACCACCACCTGTTACAAGACCAAATATTGATTGGATGGCTTTAACATCTGGTTCAGAAAGAGAGATGTTAGCTATATGGTCATATAATCATAATAGATTTTGGACCAGGTGGGAACAATGGGATAATGCAGGTCATTTAATAATGATCTCAGAAAATAAAAATGTTGAATTTCATGATGAGGCTAAACAATCTATTGGAACTGGTAGAACAACTGAGGGATGGAATATAATTCGTTTCAGTGTTAGACCTGTAGATAATGATGGAAATCCATTACCAAATACAGATTGGGCAACAAAAGAATATGATTTTAGAAATAATCCACCTCAGTTACCACCAGATCCAGAATTCGGTATTGATGGTCAGAATAAGGCAACTATTACATTTAATAATATTAGTGAAAATATTAATGCTGATTCCATTGAAATTGCTATATATCAAGATAATACTATTAAGTATAAAACAGCTAAAGTAGCAATTAATACTGAAGCTCGTTATGCTAGATATATACAAGATGTTGATCCAGGTCACGAATACAAAGTAAGAGCTAGAGCTGTTCGAGGTAATATATATGGTGGTTGGACAAACTTTACTGCTAATGATATGTCATTACCAGTAGCACCATCTGAAATAACTACTTTAAGACCTCAAAAAATTAGTGAACAACAAGCTGTTACTTATGGTGTATTAGTTGAATGGCCTGCTGTTCAAACAGGTAAACAATATGAGATTCAATGGACTACAAATATAGAATATTTTGATACACCTTCATCAGGAGTAAGTAGTCAAACTACTGAAGAAGGACAAGGTACTAGGTTATTAATAACGGATATAGAATTGGGGCATGAATATTTCTTTAGAATTGGTTCAATTAATGATAAAGGACATTCTTTAGATTGGTCACCAATTAAATCAGTTACACTTGGTACAAAACCATCAGCTCCTACTACATGGAGTAATGTTACTTCATCTGTATTAGGTGAAGATTTGAATTTATATTGGAGACATAATTCAACTGATGGTTCATTAGAAACTTTTGCAAGATTACATTTAACGGTCATAGACTCAGCACATCCAGAATTAGAACCTATGGAATATACTAAGGTTATAGAAAATACTAAACCAGAGGAAGAAAGAGATCAAAATAGTGTTTATACAATTAATACTACAGATCCAGAATGGTCTGGTTTGTTAGCTGATGGATTTATAATTAAATGGAAAGTTCAAACAGCAGGTGTTATAGGCGAATATAGTGATTGGTCTATAGAAAGAGAGGTCAATGTATATACTCAACCAACTTTAGAATTAGACCTTACTAATAAAGATGGAATATCTATTGATGAAGTAAATGGGTTTCCATTTAATGTTAATATATTGGCTAAACCTTCTACGCAAAAACCAATAAGTTATTATATTGAAGTTATAGCTAATGATGGTTATAATACAGTTGATAATATTGGTGAAGTTAAGATAATAAATCCTGGTGATAAAGTATATCAAAGATACTATGATCCAGAAAGAAACGCATGGAGATTTCTATTAGAAATGACTCCTGCAATTATAGATTTAAAAAGTGGTATAAATTATACTATTAATGTTACAGTATCTATGGATTCAGGTTTAAGTGCTGTAGCTACTAAAAATTTTAATGTATCTTTAGGAGAAACTGGTTATAGTCCTTATGCTGATATTATTATAGATAAAGAAACATTAACAGCAAGTATACATCCATATTGTATGGAAAATTATGAAGATGCTGGTGAGATAAAACAACGTTTATCAGAAAATTGTACTTTAGCTGTATATAGAAGAGAATATGATGGAACTTTTACGGAAATCGCTACAGAGATTGAAAACGCAGAAAATACTTATGTAGTAGATCCGCATCCATCATTAGACTATGCTAGATATAGAATAGTAGCAAGGGCTGATGAAACTGGTACTATATCTTACTGTGATGTAAAGGCAGTCAAAGTTGGAGAACCTTCTATAGTTATTCAATGGTCTGAGAAATGGTCAAAATTTGATTATAATCCAGACGAAAATAATTTAGAAGTTCCTTGGGCAGGATCTATGTTAAAATTACCATATAATGTTGATATATCTGAAAATAAAAATCCAGATGTATCTTTAATTGAATATGCTGGTAGAAAACATCCAGTTAGTTATTATGGTACACAAATAGGTGAATCAGCTAGTTGGAATACTGAGATACCAGCTGAAGATAAAGAAACTTTATATGGTTTAAGAAGATTATCTAGATGGACAGGTGATGTTTATGTTAGAGAACCTTCTGGAACTGGATATTGGGCTAATATAACTGTATCTTTGAATATCAAACATTTAGATGTAGTAATACCTGTTTCTTTCTCAATAAAAAGAGTAGAAGGAGGTATATAATATGGCAGAAATAGATTGGACAGATTCTATGGAACAAACTTTTGAGTATTATGAAGTTGACCCAAATACTTGGAAAGATAAGAGACCATTAAATATGGTTAAAAATTGTAGCATAAATAGAGATGATGAAGCCGACACGCTTGGCTCTGCTACATTAGATATTGATAATACTTTAGGAGAATGTTATGTTAGAGTATATCTAATAATAGTTCAAAATGGAAATAGATTTAAAGTTGTTCTTGGTACTTTTTTAGTTCAGACTCCATCTAGTTCATATGATGGTAAGACTAGAAAAGTATCAATGGATGCTTATACGCCATTATTAGAATTAAAAGAAAACCCTCCTAAGTTAGGATTTGCTTTATTAAAAGGTGAAAATATTATGCGACAAGCATATTTAATCGTTAGGGATAACTGTAGAGCACCTGTTGTTGAAACAACATCTGACAAAAACTTAGAAGATAATTTTGTAGCAGATCCTAACGAAACATGGCTTAATTATATATCTGATTTGATAAGTCAAGCTAAATATAGATTGCATTTAGACGAAGAAGGAAAAATTTTATTTGCCCCTATTCAAAAAATAGATGAATTACAACCAGTGTATACATTTAATGACAATAATAGTTCTATATTATATCCCGAAATTACTATGCAACATGATTTATATGGAATACCAAATGTTGTAGAAGTAGTATGTTCAACAGGATTAAAGGAATACACAGCTAGAGTTGTGAATGATGATCCAAATAGTCCTATATCTACAGTAAATAGAGGTAGAGAAATATTATATAGAGATACTAATCCTAATCTTGTAGGATATCCTACAGAAGAACAAGTAGATGAATATGCTAGATTACTATTAGAAAGATTATCATCTGTAGAGTATCAAGTAACTTATACTCATGGATATTGTCCGGTTAGAGTTGGAGATGCTGTAAGATTAAATTATAAACGAGCTGGGTTAGATGGAATTAAAGCTAAAGTCATAAAGCAATCTATAAAATGTGAAAATGGTTGTTCAGTAAATGAAACAGCTGTTTTTACAAAAAAATTATGGAACTAGAAAGGAGAATATTATGGCTTTATCACAAGATCTTATAAATCAATTTGTTAAATTAGCAGATAGAGAAGAAAAACCTAAAGAAGTTACAGTTAACGGTACTTATAAGATGATAAACGGTGAAGAATATGTACAGATTGATGGTTCAGAAATTTGGACGCCAGTTACTTCTACTGTAGAAGCTGAAACTGGAGAACGTGTTAAAGTAATGATTAAAAATCATACGGCAACTGTTACAGGTAATATAAGTTCTCCTTCAGCTAGATCGAAATCGGTTCAAGATTTAAAAGACGAAGTCGATGAACAAGGTAATACTATTAAACAATTGGATAATACGATAGAACAGCAAAATAATAGTATTATACAGATAGATAATAATATTAAACAAGTTAATAATGACATTTTACAAGCTAATAATGCTATTAATCAACAAGGAAATATTATTAAACAATTAGATAATGAAATAAACCAACAGGGTGATGTTATTAATAGTATGAATAATGATATTACCGCTAATAGTAATGAAATTACAGCTATTAATAATACGATAATTCAACAAAATAATACTATTGCTCAACATGGTAATACTATTGAACAACAAGGAAATATTATAAAACAACAAGGAAATGAAATAAATCAACATGGTAATAAAATAGAACAGTTTAATAATGAAATAGAGCAACAAGGCAATGCTATTACTCAACTTAATAATAAAATTCTTCAACAAGATAATGTCATTCAACAACAAGGTAATATTATAGATCAACAAGATAATATTATTACTGAACATGGAAATAATATCACGATATTAAATAGTGGATTTAGTATTATAGATGGTGTATTAGTTGGATTAAGTCAAGCTATAATTGATGAATTAAAAACTAAACATTTAGATGCTGAATATGCAACTATTGATTTTGCTAATATTAATATGGCTGCAGTTACAAAATTATTCACTGAATCTGGTATAATTAAAGATTTAGTAGTACAAGAAGGAAAAATAACTGGAGAATTAGTTGGTGTTACAATTAAAGGTGATCTAATTGAAGGTAACACAATTGCTGCTGAAAAATTAGTTGTTAAAGGATCAGATGGATTATATTATAAATTAAATATAGATGGTCTTAATAATATTAGTATTGATCAAGCTTCAAAATTTGTATTATTAGATACTAAACCAGAAGATTGGGAAACTAATTATAAAGATTATTATTTAATATCTGGTAATAATTATGTTCATATTACTGACAACAACATACCAACTTGGCAAGCAAATACTTATTATAAATTAAGTTCAACTTATGAAACTGGATTGGATGGTACAAATATTGTAGCTAAATCTATTACTGCAGATAAAGTATCTGTTACTGATTTGGTGGCATTCGGTGCTACAATAGGTGGATATAATATAACTCAGCATTCTATATATTCTAGAGGAAAAAGTTCAGTTAATAGCGTATCTCCAGGATTATATATGGATGATGATGGGCAAATAGCTTTTGGTGATAATAAAAATTTTATTAAATTTTTCAAAGATACAGATAATCAATATAAAATTAGAATACAAGCAAATGAAATTTATACGAGTTCAGGTTCAAAATCTATAGCTGATCAAATAACAGAAGCATATAATAAAGCTCAAGCAGCTCAATCTAGTGCTACAGATATAACTAATAGGGTTAATGATAAAGAAAATAATTATAATTTTAAATATCATTTAGATGTTACTGTTTATGGTGATAGTAATAAATTTTATCCTGTTATTATAAAATATGGTAATCAAGATACAAAAAGAACCATAATGGTAACAAGAAGATATGGCGAACAAGCACCATCTGATTGGAATACTTCGACACATAAAGGTAGTTTAACATTAAAAATATTATGCAATTTTGGTGGTTGGCGGAGGAGCTAACTATTCTTGGGAAATACATGAATTAGAAGAAATGTATTCAGAAATATTTGGTGGAGCATGTAATTGCGGTAATAACTGCATGTTCGCCATATTCTTAAGAGGTGGCGGTGAAACTGGAGCTAAATATCATTTATATTCAGATCAACAATTGGACAGTACAAATAGTATGTATGATTATGGCTGGGATAATGATTTGCAAAAATATGTAAAAAATAAATTACCAAGTCCTCAAATATCATATAGAACTAATTATGTGCAATATAAATCTGATTTATGTTTTGGTAGTCCTGGAAATAAAATCCCAGATTCAAATGGTAGATATGATGATTTACAATATAAAGTAGATGCACCAGCACCAAGAAATATGCAACAGTCTGGTACTAAATATGTTAGAACTGCTGCTATAAATGAAGAAATTAGAATAAGAAAATTCATTAAACTTTCTCAAGATAATGACTCTATTTTAAAAGATTCAATTAAATCTGTAGTTAATTTATATTATGCATCAGATAGTTCAACTCCACCAACAAAACCTACTGCCCATATAACTGCAAATAGTAGTTCGTCATATAAAGTTTGGAATATTGCTTTACCAACTTATAATGAACAATATCCATATTTATTTACATGTAAAGAAACTTTGACAAATGGTGGTACTTACTCATGGACAAGTGTTAATCAAACAACATATTCAAATGCTATTAAAGAAATTCAAGGTGGTCTAAATTCTATACAATCTGATTATTTAAAAGAATCAACATTTAGTGAATTTAAGACAGATCAAATAGAAAAAGATAATGGTATAATACAACGTTTAAAACAGACAAGCGTTACTATTTATGGTAATGATGATGGTACTGTAGACCCAGAATCAGCAAGTGCTTTAGTAAACCATATTAATAAAGTAGATAATGATATAAATGCTGACGGTGGTATAAATGATAGATTAGGAGCCGCTGAAGATACAATAGATGGTACTGGTCTGAATGATTACGATCAAAGAGTAAAAATAACTCAACGTTTTCTAGATATTGAGACGGATGTTGAATCAATAAAAAATACATTCAATATTACAGGTGGAACTAACTTAGTTCAGAATTCAGTTGGATATTTTGCTAGTAATGACAATAAACCTACTATGTGGGATATAACATCTAATACTATATATACACCATTTGGGTATGATGGTGATTTAACAGGTGTGACCGTATCAAGAGGTAAATTATTCTGTGCTAAAGGAAGTATTAAAACAACTACAAATAACATTATAGCATTGTTATTGAATAAAATGATTTCTATATCATTTAAATATAAAAATGGAGCTAATGCTACAAGTAAAATAAAAATATTTAATGGATCTACTATATATTTTGAAAAAACATTTAACACAACTGTTAATCAATGGACTGAATACAGATTTAATCCAAATACTGATCCAGAGTTAGCTAATCCTACATTTTTAAATACTTCAAATTCATTACAAATTTTAATTGAATCAGCAAATTCAACAAATAATAATGGATTTGAAATAAGTGATTTGATGTTAAATTATGGTAATGTTAAACCATGGGAATTATTTAGTAATGAAGTTTATGGTGCAATGGTAAAATTATCTAGTTTAGGTATTGAAGTTACTGCTACAACTGCTAATACAAAAAATTTTATGACTACCGATGGAATATTAGTATATAGATATGATTCTAAAACTGATAAAATAATAGGTACAGAACCTATTACAAAAATAACAGATAATGGAACAGTAACAAATAAACTAGAATCAACTGGCGATATTATTGAAAGAAATTTAATTCAAACTATGATAAAAGACTCATCAAATCACGACATATATGTCGAATATATAAGATAAGGAGGTAATTGACTATGGCAACATCTGGATCATATTCAACATCACATATTGCAGCTCCATCAAGAAAATGGTATTGGGATGTATCTTGGTGGGTATCATCTTGGAGTGGAAATACTGCTACAATAAATTATGAAGTTTATGATAGAGTTGAAACTGGAACAAGTGGCAACACATGGGTTGGAAACTGGGGATTTAGTGGTAGTATAGCTGGAAATAGTTTCACAAATGTTCAAAGCGGTGATTTCGTCAAAGATAAGAAAAGAGCTTGGGGTAGTTTTACATTAGGTGGTGGATCTAATTTTAGTTCTAATTTAACAGCTCATCCTTATAGTGATTCTCATACATCATCGGGAAATAAAAGTTGGACATTAGATAATAATGTAGTTACACCAACCGTAGCTATTAATATTGAATCGAGAACAGAAACAACAATAACTGCATCTATGTCTGTAACAAATAATGGAAATGCTGGAATAGTTGATAATTTTATTGATTTATTTACAGATTCTGGTTGTACTAATAAAGTAGGTACTATATCAAGTACTAGCGGAACATTTACAGGATTAACAGCGAATAAAACATATTATGCAAGAGCTAATGCATCTAATGGTACATATAGAGGGTATTCAGGTGTTCCTTCTACTTCAACTTACCAATATCCTTATATATCAGCTGTTGATAGTTCGGATTTAACAATAGGTAATCAACAAAAATTAACTTTATATAATCCATTAAGTAGAAGTGTAGATATTTATATGAAAAAAGATAATACTAGTGGAACTACCTTATTTTCTAAAACAGGTGCTACTACTGGTACTTCATATTCTTTTACACCAACAGCCAGTACATTATATAATAGTATACCAGCTTCCACAAGTGGTAATTGTGTTTATTATTGCACTTATTCTGATCATACTGTTTCTAGTAAATCAGGTACATATAAAGTTAGTGGTAATAATGCACAAGCACCAACTTTTACAGATTTTAATTATAAAGATACTGATTCATTAGCATCTCAATTAACTGGTAAAAATGGTGTAAATAATCCTGGAATATTAATTGCTGGTTTGAGTAATTGTGAGTTTACTGTAACAACAAGTCAAAAAGCAACATCTGGTTATGGAGCAACATTAGATAAATACAACTTTTCTTGGCCTAATAAAGCTGGTACTTCTGCAAATTATTCTAGTAGTGCTAATGTAACAAGTACAATTAGTGATGGTGATACAAATACAATATCAGTATCAGCATATGATAAAAGAGGTCAATACAAAACAGTTTCAAAAACAGTTACACTTATTACTCCAACTAATGCTATAGGTGAGATAAATACAGTTCGTCAAAATGGCGTTAACGCTACTACTTATTTAAATGGAGCTATAGCATATTGGGCTGGAGATTGGGCTAATGGTTCTAGTAGGCCTAATGCTCTTTTAAAAGTAGAATATAGAATTAATAAAACTGGTAATTACTATGATATAACAAGTGCTGTTACTGCAAATAGCACAGCAGCTACTTCTGGTAAAATCAAAACTTTAACATTAAAATCGAATGTTGTGCAATTGCATGCTAATGGTTCTAGTGGAGGATTTACTGTTGGTGCATCTTATACTGTAGAGGTATTTGTTACAACCGGTTTGAACTCTACATATGTGTATGAAAACAGACAAAAAATTGCTGAAATACTTGTTACTTCAGGTATATTCGGTATGTCTCGATATAAAGATAGTAATGGCAAATACCATTATGGTATAAATGGTTTGCCAAAAAGTAGTTCTGCTTTTTATGTTAACGGACGAGCAGAAGTAAAAGATGATATAATTGGAACATTTGGTATTGTAGATACCAGAGATATTAATTCACCGCCATCGTATTATCATAAATCAAAAAAAGGTATAGTTAATGAATTTAAAACTTGCCAAAAAATAGATAATCCTTTTAGTCAAACCCATGCTAATGTATTAACTATCACTCCATGGGAGAATCAATCAGGTGGAAGACCAACACAAATTGCTATGTGTAGTTCTGGGAATACAACAGATGGTATAAAAATAAGACATGCTTCTAGTGATAGTGCTTGGGGGGTTTGGAAAGAGTTACCTTCTTTTGATAAAATTTATCCTGTACGGATCTATTTATATGAGTGTTAACTCAACAAATCCTAGTGTATTATTTGGAGGAACATGGGTTGCTTGGGGAGCTGGTAGAGTAGCAGTAGGAGTTGATACATCACAGACAGAATTTAATGCAGTTGAAAAAACAGGAGGAGAAAAAACACATGAATTAACAATAGCAGAATTAGCAAAACATACTCACACGTACCAACGTACTATATATAATGCTGGAACGAATGGATTTTTAAGTCAAGACGGCAAAGCAGGAGTTGGAGGTAGTTATACAACTGGAGAAACGGGAGAAAGTAAACCGCACAACAACTTACAACCATATATTACATGTTATATGTGGAAACGAACATCCTAGAACAAACATTAAATATCAGAAAATGATACTGCATAAAATAAATAAAAAAAGGAGGTTTAAAATGATTAAAACTCATGAAATCAATTTAAGTACATCTATATATAATACATTATTAAATACTAATAGTGTTATTATACAAGATGATGAAAAGAAAATAACAGAAAACGATTATGTTTTATTTAAACAAGTTGAAATTATAGATGAAAAAGAACAAGAAACTGGTTTATATATGTTTGTAAAAATTAAAAAATCAGTTTCAAATCATGTTGGACTTAAAGAGGGTTATATAATGATTACTTACGATGAAGTTAATTAACAAGGAGGAACAAAAATGATACAAGCAATCGCTACAGTTATAGTAGCTATAATAGGTTTAATTGGCATAATTATACAAAATAGATCACATACAAAATTAAAAAGTCAAGAAGAATTATTAAAAACGGTTGACGAAAAAATAGATAAATTAAAAACTCAATCAACTGAAGAGGATGAAAGACTTAATAGTAAATTAGACGCTATTGATATGGATAGTTGCAAAAGATTCCTCATTGTTGAAATGACAAAAATAAAAGATGGTACTTATATACCTAATGAAGAACAAAAACGTATGCTTCATGAAACTAAAACTCGTTATAACCATGATGGTGGAGATTCATACGTTGATAGCATGTTCGAAGGTTTACAAGATAAAGGATTATTATAATAGAAAGGAGGAACTATTATGATGGACTTTGCACAATTAATTATAGTAGCTATATTAGTTGAAGCTGTATGGGAAAATATTAAAATGATATGGCAATCAGGAAAGTTTAGTATTGATATGTTAGGTAGTCTTATCATATCTATATTGTTATGTGCTCTTGTCAAAATAGATATTTTTCCTATAGTAGGATTAAATATAGCAGTACCTATTATTGGATCTATATTTACAGGTATTATAGTTTCAAGAGGTGCTAACTTTGTTAATGACTTATTTAAAAAATTGAAAGGAGAATAACATGGAACCAAATGAAAATATTGAAAAAGAGCCTATAGATGTTAACACTCAAGAATTAAGAAAATTTGAAGAGGAGGAAAATTAATATGGCTAAAATAGGACCAGATATTTCATCATGGCAAGGGGATATTAATATACGTGAATTAGCAAATCATTGTGATTTCTTTATATTTAGAAGTCATGCAGGTATGTCTGAAGATAGTAAAGTAGCACGTAATGTTGAACTTGCTATTGATTCAGGTAAACCTTATGGTTTATATATTTATTCGTATGCATTAACTAGGGAAAGAGCTAAACAAGAAGCTGCTAATGTAATAGCATTTGCTAACTCAAGGAGAGTAAAACCAAAATTTTTAGTTATTGATATGGAGGATGCTGACGGTTATAAAGCTCGTAATGGTATGCCTTCAAATGATACATTAAGAGGTATTTGCACAGAGGAATGTGTAGCGTTTGAAAATGCTGGATATTATGCAATGATATATGCTAGTTCAAGTTGGTTCAAAAATAAATTAGATGGATTAAATAGATTTGACAAATGGGTTGCTCATTGGCCTACATCAGGTGGAAAACAAAAAGGAATGAATACCGATCCATCTGGAGAAAATGCTAATAATTGTGGAATATGGCAATTTACTTCAGAAGGTCATTTACCAGGATATAATGGAAATCTTGATATGAATTATTTATATAAAGATGTTATTCTAGGTGGAGATACTCCAGCACCACAACCAGCTCCTACACCATCTGTAGACGGATCTACTTTAGATCTAGCTATAAGAGTTATGAGAGGAGAATTTGGTAATGGAGATGATAGAAAGAATAATCTTGGAAATAGATACGATGAAGTTCAAGATTTTATTAATCATATTTACTCTGCTTCTACTGATCAGCTCGCTACGGAGACGATTGAAGGAAGATATGGTAATGGTGATCAAAGAAAAGAAGTTCTTGGATCTAGATATGATGAAGTACAAGATGCAGTAAATGCTCGTTATGATGGAGGATCATCTGAAAAGGTATATATTGTTAAACCTGGAGATATTTTGTCAAGTATAGCTGCTAAATTTGGAACGACATATCAAAAGATCGCTAGAGATAATAATATATCTGATCCTGATTTAATCTATCCTGGACAAAGATTAGTTATTAAATAGAATATAAGGGAGGATCAAATTATGTGGCAATATCAAAACACAGACGAGTTATATCATTATGGAGTATTAGGTATGAAGTGGCGGAGTAAGAAAAGAAGAATATTATAATAAAAAGTCAAAAGATTTAACCAAAAAAAGATCTGAAATATATAATAAAAAAGGTGCTATGTCTAATTCATATATAAATACTTCAAAAAAACTATTGGTATCTAAAGCTAAAAGAGATTATTATCATGCAAAGAATACAGGAACTAAAGCTGATCGTATGGCAGAAAAAGAAAATCTTAAATTTGCAAAAAGTATAAAAAAATATGGTACTGGAAATATGTTTGGAACTAGAAGTGTATACGGACAGAAACCTACTCCAAATGAAATAACAGCTATAAATATAAAAGAATCTAGAAAATCTAATATTAGAGAAAAAGGAAGAACTGCTACTAGATTAGCATTAACTGTTGTTGGGCCATTAGTCGTTGGTGTTGGGGTAGCAGAATACAAATATAAAAAACTTAATGGAAGATTTGGTGTTCCATCTTTTATGTTTAAAAATGGAATTTTACAAACAATAATAAAATAATATTAATATAAAGGGGCGAAATAATCATTCCCCCTTCTTTTTTGCAAAAATCACAAATTTTTTAGCATTTTCCGAAAAAACGACCTTCGAGAATCGATTTTAAGCTTTTTTAAAAATTAAGGAATATAACTTGTTTATAAAGGGGGTAAAATTGATTATAGGGCATTCTCATACGTATACGGCGATTTGGTCATTTTTAGGCATATTTTTAGGCTATTTCGCGTAAAAATCACACCTTTTTATAGAAAAATATTATATAAATTAAAAGAAAGAGGTGATTATTATGAAAAATCTATTATATGGAGTATTCACAACTTTATTCTTATTTGGAATCGGCAAAATAATATACGATACTGGAGTAGAAAGTCAAAGAAAGAAAAACGAAAGTATTGTTATAAATATTAAAAAAGGTTCTATTGATGAATTAAGAAAAATATTTAATAAAGTAGAGGAGTCTTAACAGACCCTCTTTCTTTTTTCGCGTGAAATACATATTGTATTATAGAAGGAGAGTGATTAATATGAAAAATGAATATTTGGAAAATAAATTAGAATATTTAAAAGGTGGATTAGTATTAATAGAAAAAGAACTTAATAAATTAAAGTTAAAATTTCTAAAATTGCAAATAACACCAGATAATATTAAAAAGTATAAACAAATTAAAGCTGATTACATATTAGTTAATAATACAATAAAATATATAGAGAAGACTATTGAAGAATAGTCTTTTTCTTTTTCGCGTGAAATACATTGCATTATATAGGAGGTAATAAAGATGGAAAATATTATAGAAAGATTCAAAGCAATTGAAAAACCAGAATCAGTTAAAAAGGTTCGTTTAGGAAAATATTCTAAATTAATGAAAGACGGATATAGTCCAAATGAAATTTTTAATACTATTCAAGATTTAACAGTTGAAGAAGCATATGTATATTATCATCTATGTTCTAATAAATAATTGAGGAGTCTTAACAGACTCTTTTATTTTTCGCGTAAAATTCATGTTATTATATAGGAAACTAAGGAGGTATTAATTATGGAAATTAAACAAGAAAGAAACACAGGAAAAAAATCGAAGAAGAGAAAGATCACATTAACCAGTCGATTCTATGCTCTAATGTGTATAGTATTAGGAATACTATCTATATTCATATTTAAAGCAATTGGCGAAATAGATATGACAGGACCAGTATTTGCAATATTCTTAGGCACATTAGGTTACATAGGAACTTTTGGAGAAGATAACTAATCTTCTTCTTTTATTTTTTCGCGAAAAAAACAAGCACTATAATGGAAAGGTATAGTGGCAGGTGATGTTGCCAAATTGTATATTCTCAAATACAATCATACCTTTCTAATTTTTAAGAAAGGAGAAAATGCTATGGGTAAAAATTTGAGTTTACATTGCGGCATACGTTTAGAGAAGTATATCATTGATATTTGGGAAGATACTATATGTAATCAAGTTGGTATACATTATCTTTTTCGTTTTCCAAACGGATATGGTGCGTCTGTAGTTAAAGCTTATGGATGTCATGGATTTGAAAATGATCGATGGGAACTAGCATGTACTTTATACGAAACCGAGGAACCTGATATTATAGATCCTGATGAAGAATATATGTTAACGTATCCATACGAAATAATGCATGGTTTAGACGTATTAGGAGATTTAAGAGATAAAGATGTTAGAAGAATTCTGTACAAAATAATGAAATTATAATTGGAGGTATCTAATGAAAAAGAAAAATTATTTATTCAAAGGTGTTACAACTGATATTTTAAGAATATGGGCTAATGAATGTGCTCCAGAAATTAAAGATTACATAGAACGTATTGAAATGGTTGATGCTCAAATAAAATTAACACCGTTAGAAGCTATAGCTGCTAGAAATCAAATCAAAAAATTTAATGAAGAATGTGGAACAAAATTAAGATTATTAAAAATGAAAGACTAAACGCGAAATTTACATACTTTATTATAGAAAGAGGTAAATAAATTTATAAGGAGGTATTTAATATGAATAGGATATTGAATGTTATAATAACTGGATTATTAACAGGTATCACTTGTACAATTGGTATGAAGATTGGACAAGATATACTTGATAAAGTTGAGGTTAATAAGACAAAAAATGCTAAAATAATTAAAATTAAATCTTAATCGAATTTTACCTAAAATATATAAGGAGCAGCAAATGCTCTTTATTTTTTCAGAATTAGAAAGGAGAGTGAACTTATAATGTTATATTACTTAATAGGTTCAATAGTTGGTATTATAGTTCGGAATAGCTGTAACACTAGCTTTTATATTTCCAAAAACTACTTGGGGATATATAGCTGTTGATGAACATACTCAACAAATGAGAGTTCATTTATATCCCGTTGATTTGAAAAACGGTAAAATAAAAAAAGTAATAATGCAAGTGGTATATGGTGCTAGAATACCATTAGATGAAACGCGAGAATAACTTGTCCTTTAATGGAGAAGGTATTATACAAATATATTAATAGGAGGAATGTGTCATGCACAAAATTAAAGATGCGCTATGGAGCGATTATGAAAATGTGTCTGGTCTTATTAAAGGTTTAGACAAGAATAGTGAATACTATGGAGATGCAGTAAAAGAACGTGATAATATTAGAAAGGAATTAATCGAACTTGCACAGATAGAGTCAAATAAAGTAATAAGCGAAAAACAACTAAAATCTGAAATAAGAAAAGATCTAATTAACAAAATAATAGATGTAACAACATTTACAGTAACAACAGCGGTATCAATCTATTCAATAGTATTAACATTTAAATTTGATCAGTCATCAACAATAACGAGTACATTAGGACGTAATATTTTAAGTGGAGCCATTCCCAAAGCGAATAAGAGGTAATACACTATCTCGCACTAAAGGACTATACAAAGTCCTTTTAGTTTTTAGATAGATATTTTTAAAAGAAAGGAGAAATTATATTCATGACAAACGCACAATTTTTATTTAAAAAATATTCACCAGTGATTTTAACAGGTATTAGTATGGTAGGTGTAGTATCTACAACAGTTTTAGGTATTAAAGCAACTCTAAAAGCTCTTAAGTTAATTAATGAAGCTGAAGCAGTTAAAGGTTCTAAGTTAACGAAGAAAGAAGTAGTTAAAGTAGCTTGGAAACCCTATATACCTACGGCTATTAGTTGTGTTACTACATTAAGTACTATATTAAGTTTACATATTTTAAATTCTAAAACACAAACAGCATTAACAACAGCATATGCAACACTAAATAATTTACATCAAGAATATGTAGCTAAAACGAAAGAATTATATGGTGAAGATGCTGATCAAAAGATTAAAAATGCAATATTAAATGATCATCCAAATATGATTAAAGACTTTCATGAAGACGGTCAGCTATTCTTTGATTATCAATCTTTGCGATTTTTTGAAAGTAGTATCGAAGATGTTTTAAAAGCAGAAGACGATTTAAATGCTGAATTCGCTGCGAATGGGGTTGCTACTATGAACGATTTCTATCAATTATTAGGTTTAGATACTCTTTCATATGGCGACGAAATAGGTTGGTATGATCATGGTACATATTTTGAAATTAAGTTTGAAAACCAACTTTGTCCAATGGATGTTGGAGATGAACGAGAAGACAAGATAAATGTATTTATAATTAATGCTATTACCGAACCAAATGTATGTTTTGATAATTATGGACAAATCATAAGATAACGCGAAAAAAACTTATCCTATAATAGAAATAATGTAAAAAGGAGGCAAAAATATGAACCCAAAGATTTTAACTTTTATTGGTTTGGGCTTAACACTAGCTGGTACATTAGTTAGTACTATAGCTACAAACCAAACACAACAATTATTAATCGATGAGGCAGTTAATGCTAAAATTGCAAATTTACCAAAATAGAGGACAGCAATGTCCTTTAATTTTTTAGAAAGGAGAACAATATGAATCAAAAAGTTGTAAAATTTTTCAACAACTCAAAGAAATTTTTAGGAAAACATAGTCCTGAAATTTTAACTGGTATCGGAATAGTCGGCATGGGTTATTCTATTGTTTCTGCGGTCAGAGCTACACCAAAAGCTATGACTTTAGTAGAAAATAAAAAGATAGAATTAAATGTTAACCATTTGACACCTAAAGAAACATTCTTAACAGTATGGAAACCATATTTGCCATCAGCTTTAAGTTTTGCAGCTTCAAGTGCATGTATAATAGGTGCTAGTGCAGTAAATTACAAACGAAATGCAGCATTAGGAGCAGCTTATGCTTTATCAGAACGTACGTTAATAAGGTATAGAGATAAAGTTATAGATACTCTTGGTGAAAGAAAAGAACGAGAGATAAGGGACAAAATCGCTCAAGATGATGTCAATAATAATCAACCTTCTCCAAAACAAGTAGTTGTTACATCAAAAGGCAACACCCTATGCAAAGATATGATTTCTGGAAGATATTTTAGATCTGATATCGAAACTATTAAACAAACTATTAACAAACTTAATAGACGACTTACATACGATCATTATATATCATTAAATGAGTTTTATGGTGAACTTGGATTAGATGATATAAAAAATGGCGATTTAATGGGTTGGAATTTAGATAATGGTTTGATAGAACCAAATTTCAATGCATGTATAACAGAAGAAAACGAACCATGTATTGTATTTGATGTTGATGTAAGTCCGAAGTATGACTTCGATAAACTTATATAAATTAGACGCGAAAAATGCATACACTATAATGAGACAGAAAGGAAAGGAGGTTTCACACCTATGGATAATAATAAAGAATTAGAAACAGTACAAGAAGTTGCAGAAGTAGCTGAAGTTTCAACTACAAATAATCTAGTAAAAATTGGTGTTGGTATAGGAATAACAGCAGCATTAGTAGGATTAGGTTACATAGTAGTTAAAAAGATTAAAGCTAAAAAGAATGCAATGGTAGATACTGTAGAATATTCAGAAGTTAATTCAGTCGAAGAAGAAACCGAAGAATAATGTCTTTAATCGATTAAAGGAGTATCTATAAAACAGATACTCTTTTTATTTTTATTTTAGAAAGGAGAATAACATTGGAAATTCAAGATTATCCACCAAACTCTCATAAGTATAAAGAGGAACAAAAAAGATTAGCTGAACAAAAAAATGAAAAGAGAGTTACAGAAAAAGTAGTAACAGGTACAGTCAAACGTAAAAAGAAAGGTTTGTTTGACAAATTTATGGGTAATATAATCTCAGAGGATGCACCTAGTGTTAAGTCTTATATTTTTGGAGATGTATTAATTCCAGCAATTAAAAAAGCCATTTCTGATATTGTAACAGATGGTATAGATATAATTTTGTATGGAGAATCTAAAAGAGGTAGAGGACGCTCTACAGCTGATAGAGTATCATATAGAAATTATTATGATGGAGGATCTTATAATAGACCTCAAATGAATGAAAGACGATCATTAATAGCTGGTCAATATTCTTATGATGATATTATACTTCCAACTCGAGGGGAAGCAGAAGATGTCTTAGCAAGAATGGATGAACTAATGGATACATACGGATTAGTAAGAGTAGCTGATTTATATGATCTTGTAGGTATAACCGGTAATTATACAGATAATAAATATGGATGGACTAATATAACTAGAGCTGAAATTGTTAGAACTAGAGATGGTTTTATGATTAAAATGCCTAGAGCAGTTCCAATTGATTAAAAAGAGAGGAGAATAAAATATGTTAAAATTACCAACTAATTTAAATAGAATGATACATACAGTTGGATTTCAGGCAAAAAAGCATGCTCCTGAAATCTGTACTACATTAGGTATTATAAGTGGTATCAGTGCCACAGTATTAGCATGTAAAGCAACTAGAAAAATAGATGTTATATTTAACGAAAAGAAACAAATTGAAGAAAATATTGAATCATGTCTTGCTGATAGTAAAGTTCAATATACAGAAGAAGATGCAAAGAAAGATATTTATATAACGAATGTTCAAACAGGAGTTAAATTATTAAAAGTTTATAGTCCAGCAATAGTTTTAGGAACATTATCAATTGCATCTATATTGTTTGGACAAAAAATATTAAAGAAAAGAAACGCAGCACTTGGTGCAGCATATTTAGCAATGGAAACAGGATTTAAAAACTATAGAAAAAATGTAGTTGAAAGATTCGGCGAAGAAGTTGATAAAGAACTTAAATATGGAATTAAGGCAAAAGAAATAGTAGAAAAAGATGAAAAAGGAAAAGAAGTAAAAAAGACAGTATATGAAATAGACGGAAATGTTAAAGAAATAAGTCCTTACGCTAGATTTTTTGAAGAATCTTCAGATCAATGGAAAAAAGACGCAGAATATAATTTAATGTTTTTAAGAAAAACACAAGATTATGCAAATGATGTATTAAAATGTAAAGGATATTTATTCTTAAATGATGTTTATGCTATGTTGGGTATTCCTAAAACAAAAACAGGTCAAATAGTTGGTTGGAAATGGGATAGCCGAAAAGGAGATAATTATGTTGATTTCGGTATATATGATGTAACTGATGAAAGAAAAAGAGCTTTTGTTAATGGTTATGAAAGAAACATATTATTAGACTTTAACGTAGATGGACCAATATTACAAAACTTAGAATGGGAGGATTAGTAGCAATGAAAGGTGTATTTATATTTTTAGCTGGTGCTGGTGTAGGTGCTGGTGCCACTTGGTATTTTGTTAAAAAACATTATGAAAAAGTAGCAGATGAAGAAATAAAAGATGTGGTTACAAGGTTTAAAGCACATAAAGAAACTTTACAAAAAGAATATGCAAGTGTTCCAGATGAAAATTCCAATCCTAGTTATGAGGGAAACAGCCGAAGAAATAATGTGGTCCAAATGGAAAGACCAATATCATCAGATTTTAATGAAGAATTATCTAATGGAATCATAGATGATCCTAAAGGCGAAAACGAAGGTGTTGCACCTTATGTTATATCTGAAGAAGAATTTGGTGAAATAGAAGATTATGATCAAAAAACATTGTTCTGGTATTATAGAGATAATATTTTAGCTACAGATGAAGATCTTGAAGTAGAAGATAAATTTACAACTGTTGGTGACGCTTTAGAAGAATTCGAAAAAGATAGATATTTGGAAAGAGTTCTTGTAAGAAATGAACAAGACGAAACTGATTATGAAATATTAGTCTCTGAAAAACATTTTTATGAAGTAACAGGAGGAGATACCGAATAATGAATTATATAGATCAGGTTAAAAATAGATATTTTGAATGGCTGTATAACTATGCTTGTAGAGGGAGAATAAGCGAACACATATCATATAGAAAATTATTTATGAATTTGCATAATACACAATTTGACTTTTATATTCGTAATGATGTCAATAGAGCCATGGATGGAGTTAACCTGAGGTATCGATTCGGAACGGTTATAAATGATGATAAAGCTTTTGATATTTTAGATGAACCATGTAGTGTTCTTGAGATGATCTTAGCATTAGCTATTAGAATGGAAGAACAAATAATGGATGACCCAAGTTATGGTGATAGAACTCAACAATGGTTTTGGGGAATGCTGTCAAATATTGGCATTAGTATGATGTCAGATGATATTTATGATGATAAGTATGTTAACGACTGTATCTACAGATTTTTAGAAAGAAGATACGAATCGAATGGAAAAGGAGGCCTATTCTATATTCGTAATTGTGATCAAGATCTTAGAGATGTCGAAATATGGACACAAATGTGTTGGTATTCAAATACAATAAATTAGAAAGGAGGAACTTCAGATGATCGATGTATTAATAGGAGGCATTACTAAAAATACTGAGACTATAGAAAAATTAGCTAAAAAAATAAATTTTAGATTTGTTTTAGTAGGAATTGGACTAATTGCTATAGTAAAAATAATAAATGATCAAAACAATAGAATAGACACTATTGAAGAGGAGTTATCAGAGTTAAATACGGAAGGAGAATAGTCAATGTTAGATTTTTTAATGTTTGAAAAACATTTTGTTAATAAAACAGGAAAAATGGAAATCTATCCTACATTTCGACTATATCCTAAACCAAAAGATCTTATGATTAGAGGTGGAGATTTTTATGCTGTATGGATTGAAGAAAAACAAATTTGGTCTACAGACGAAGATGATGTATTAGCTTTGATCGATATAGAAACTCGTAAACAAGTTGACGAATATAATAAAGCAATGGGCGAAAATACAGCATATGGAATATATTTATATAATTCAAATAATAATTTAATTGATAGATGGCATAAATATTGTCAAAAGCAAATTCGTGATACCTATAAAACTTTAGATCAAAAACTTATATTTTTGAATGAAGAAATAACTAGAGAATGTTATGCTACTAAACATCTTCCATATGCTTTAGAGCCAGGTAATATAACAGCTTATAACAGATTAATGGATGTATTATATACACCAGATGAACGACATAAGATTGAATGGGCTATTGGTTCAATAGTTAATGGTGATTCAAAAGAATTACAAAAATTTATGGTATTTTATGGAGCATCTGGAACAGGTAAATCTACTGTATTAAATATTATACAGATGTTATTTGAAGGATATTGGTGTGTATTTGATGCTAAAGCATTAGGTAGTGCAAGTTCTTCATTTGCTTTAGAACCATTTCGTAATAATCCATTAGTTGCTATACAACATGATGGCGATTTGTCAAGAATAGAAGATAATACAAGATTAAATAGTTTAGTTTCTCATGAGCATATGACAATAAATGAAAAATTTACAAAAGCATATGAAAACAAATTTAATTGTTTCTTATTTATGGGTACTAACAAACCGGTAAAAATTACTGATAGCAAATCTGGTATTATAAGAAGATTAATAGATGTAACACCTAGTGGAAATAAAGTATCAGTAAGTGAATATAATTCATTAATGAAAGAAATTAAGTTTGAATTAGGTGCTATAGCTTGGCATTGTAAAGAAGTATATGAAAGTAATAAAAACTTTTACAACAAATATGTTCCAGTATCTATGATTGATGAAACAAATGATTTTTATAATTTTATGTTGGACGTATATCGTATATTTAAAAAAGAAGATAGTACAACATTAAAACAAGCTTGGGAATTATATAAAAATTATTGTGAAGATGCACGAGTAAGTTATCCTATGTCTATGAGAGCATTTAAAAATGAATTAAAAACATATTTTAAAGAGTATTATGACGAATACAAAACACCAGATGGTGATCATGTTAGAAGTTTCTTTAAATGTTTTAATATTGATATTTTAAAACGTGAAAAGGAACAATCTAAAGATGAATTACCAAAACCTAAAAAATATGTTATAGAGTTTAAGAAACAAAAATCTATATTTGATCAAGAATGTGCTGATTGCTTGGCACAATATGCTACATCAAAAGAAACACCTAGTAAAAAATGGGATAATGTAAGGTTAAAATTAAGTGAAATAGATACATCAAAAGTACATTATGTAAAAATTCCAGAAAATCATATAGTAATAGATTTTGATTTAAAAGATGAAAATGGTAACAAATCTTTTGAGAAAAATTTGGAGGCGGCAAGTGAATGGCCAGCTACTTATGCAGAATTATCTAAGTCTGGTCAAGGTATACATTTGCATTATATTTTCTTAGGAGATGTTACACGATTAAGTCGTGTGTATGCGGATAGTATAGAAATTAAAGTGTTTACAGGTAAAAGTTCACTTCGTAGAAAGTTGACTAAATGTAATAACTTACCTATTAAAACTATTAGCTCTGGTTTACCTATGAAAGGAGAGAAAAAATTGGTAGGCGATAATGTTATAAAAAGTGAAATAGGTTTAAGAAAACTTATTGAACGAAATCTTAATAAAGAAATACATCCTGGTACAAAACCAAGTGTCGACTTTATCTATAAGATATTAGAAGATGCCTACGAACAAGGTTTAAGATACGATCTTTCAGATATGAAAAATGATATTTATGCTTTTGCAGCAAATAGTACTAATCAAGCTGAATATTGTATTAAACTTGTTAAACAAATGCATTTTAAAAGTGATAATCCATCTGAAGCAGTTGACTCAAAAGAAGATATTATTGTATTTTATGACATTGAGGTATTTCCTAATTTATTTTTAGTTAACTGGAAAGTTAAAGGACCTGAAAATAAAGTAGTAAGAATGATAAATCCAACTCCAAACGATATAGAACAGTTATTAAAATACAAATTAATAGGATACAATTGCAGACGATACGATAATCATTTAATATATGCAAGACTTATGGGATATTCTAATGAACAATTATATAATCTATCTCAAAGAATTATAAATGGAGAACGTAATGCGTTCTTTGGAGAAGCTTATAATATATCTTATACAGATGTTTATGACTTCGCATCAGCAGGTAATAAAAAATCTTTAAAGAAATTAGAAATTGAGATGGGTATTCATCATAAAGAATTAGGATTACCATGGGATCAACCAGTACCAGAAGAAAAATGGACTGAAGTCGCTGAATATTGTGATAATGACGTTATTGCAACAGAAGCGGCATTTAATTATTTATCTGCTGATTGGATGGCTAGACAAATTCTAGCTGATTTGGCAGGTTTGGGTGTTAATGATACAACAAATACATTAACAACAAAAATTATATTTGATCAGGAAAAAAAACCTCAAAGTAAGTTCTTCTATAGAAATTTAGCAGAACCTATATTTGAGTTAGATCCTGAAATAGAAAAATTTTTAAAGAAAGCTTGTCCTAAAATGATGTCTCAAAAACACGGAGAAGCGAAATCTATTCTTCCATATTTTCCAGGTTATAAGTATGAGAATGGGGTATCAACTTATAGAGGAGAAGAAGTAGGAGAAGGAGGTTATGTTTATGCTGAGCCTGGTATTCATTGCAATGTTGCTTTGTTGGATGTTGCTAGTATGCATCCCCACAGTGATATTGCTGAGTGTCTATTTGGACCTGAATATACTGAAAAATTTAGGGATATTGTTGAAGGAAGGGTTTCTATTAAGCATGAAGATTGGGAAGCAGTTAGTAATATGCTTGACGGAAAACTTACGCCGTATATTCAAAAAGTAAAAAATGGTGAGATAACATCTAAAGATTTAGCTAATGCACTTAAAACAGCAATTAACTCTGTATATGGTTTAACAGCTGCAAATTTCGATAATCCATTCAGAGATATTCGTAATAAAGATAATATAGTTGCAAAACGTGGAGCTTTGTTTATGATAGATTTAAAACACGAAGTGCAAGCTAGAGGTTTTACTGTTGCTCATATTAAAACCGATTCAATAAAGATACCTAATGCAACACCAGAAATTATACAATTTGTTATGGATTTTGGTGAGAAATATGGATATACATTTGAACATGAAGCTACATACGATAGAATGTGTCTTGTAAATGATGCAGTTTATATTTGTAAGTATAAAGGTGGTAAGAAAGATGGAAAATGGGATGCTACTGGCACTCAATTCCAAATTCCTTATGTATTTAAAACATTATTTAGTAAAGAACCTATTGAATTTAATGATATGTGCGAAACTAAATCAGTAACAAGTAGTTTATATTTAGATATGAACGAAAATTTACCAGATGTTAGTGATTTAGAAAAAGAACTAGCAAAATTAAATACCAAATTACGTAAAGGTGAAATTCAAGAAAAAGAATATGAAGTTCAAGCAACTGTTTTAGAAGAACAAATAGCAAAAGGACATGATTATCAATTTGTTGGCCGTGTTGGTAATTTCTGTCCTATATTACCAGGTCATGGTGGAGGATTACTTGTTAGAGAAAAAGACGGAAAATATTATGCAGCAACAGGATCTAAAGGATATAGATGGCTTGAATCAGAAACTGTTAGAGGATCGAATGAAAAATTTATTGATAGATCTTATTATAATAATTTAGTAGATGATGCAATAGCTACAATAAATAATTATGGAGATTTTGAATGGTTTGTTTCGGACGATCCATATCCCTGACAAAGAAAAACTTGAATTGACAATAGACCGGATGTTATGCTAAATATCCACCATGTCGGAGATCCGCACTATGAAACATGTTGGGATTGTCCAAAATTTGATATGGACGAGTGCAAATTAGGACATAATCTATCTAGATATGTTATTCATTGCCGCGATTAAAACATACTATAATATAGAAAGGAGAATAAAGGTATGAATTTAAAAAATTTAAAAAACAAACTTAAAAATAAAGTAAAAGAAACTAAAACAAAGGAATTTGTAGAGGAACATAAGAGTAATTTTGTCAAATATGGCATTTGTGCTGGAGTTGGTTTAGTAGGATATTTTACTTTATCAAAGTATGTACAACATGTATTTGATCAAAAATTATTATGTGAATTAAAAATGCGTAGTGTGTCTTATAACACAGCTGCTGTAAAAGTTAGTGGTGAACAAAATGCTGCTAAAATTTACGAAATGGCTAAAGCTATAGACCAAAGTATGCATACAGAATTCGCTGGTTTGCGATATAAAGATGTTGACAAGATATTAACAAATAGAGGTACTAGTTTACCAAAAGCACAATAATGAGGATATTATTATCCTCTTATGTTTTTATTTTAGAAAGGAGATAAGATTATGAAAATTGATATTCATAACGGTATTTTGCAAATAGAAGATGCAAGAATAATTTATAGAAATTTTTCAGGGATAGGAAGTAAATATAATAGAGAAGGAGATAGAAACTTTGCAGTTATTATACCTAACCAAGATATTTGCGATCAATTAATAAATGAAGGATGGAATGTTAAAATTAAGCCACCAAGAGATGACGACGAATCACCATTTATGTTTTTACCAGTTAAAGTAAAATTTAACAATAGAGGTCCAGGGGTTTATGTAGTGTCTGGAAAGAAAGTACAAAAATTATCAGAAGAAACCATTGATATGCTAGATGAAATAGATATTTCTAGTGTTGATATGGATATAAAAGGTTACGATTGGGAAGTCAATGGTAAGACAGGAAAAAGTGCATATTTGCAAGCTATTAATGTTATACAAAATATTGATAGATTTGGTGCTAAATATGCTGCTGATGAATTACCATTTTAATGAATATGGTTGTATCATATATTAAAGAAACTTATGCAGATGATTACAATACACTACGACAAGCAATAGTAATAGATACATTTATAGATATCCAAAGTAATGGTCTGCATAGTAAAATTTTAAGGGAAAAAATTAATCCTAATTTACATCTTATATTAGTTGAACATATAGATGAGAAAGGAGAAGTAATATATGCAAAGAGACCCTGAAGATATTAAGAATGATTTAGACAAGAGTGATTTAAATAACGATTCCTTTCATCCTAAAGCACAATATACCAATTGCAATCCTGGTCAACAAGCAGCAATACAATTGGTCCGCTATGCATTTTCTGAGGTATACAAATGTATGGACGAATTACTTCGAGATGGTAGAGAAACATCAATTGCATACACAAAACTTGAAGAAGCCCAAATGTGGGCAATAAAAGGTATCACAAGATCACCTGAATATGGAAAGGATGAATAGTATGGAAATAGAAAAGAAAATTATAGCCGGTTCACTTGAAGATTTGGTACAAGATATCGAACATCTTGATGAAATTACATTAAGAGATACTGTACAATTCATGAATAGTGATGATTATAAAACTAGATTTGTAGGTGAATACTTACAATTAAAAATTAGATATAATGGTCTACGCAGAATGTTAATCAAATTAGAAGCTGGTACTCTAGAATTTACACCTACTTGTGATTCTACGGTATTAGAAAATCAAGCTTATTATATGGAAAATTACTTACGTGCTTTAGAAGTTAGAGCTGAAGTAGAAAAAATTAAATTACCAAAAATATAAGGAGGTACGATTATGTACGTTATAATTAAAGAATTAGAAAATAGTAATTTTACTTATTTTAGTATGCTAGCATCTAATGGTGTATTTGAAGATAATAATTTAGCAAAAGCTATTATATTTCCAACAGCGGAATTAGCTACAAAACAAAAAGAAGTATTAGCAGCATTAAATCCAAATGATACATTTAAAGTAAAACAAATAGTATTACAAGATATTCAATAGGAGGATTATTAAATGGCAAATAAAAATAGAAAAGAACCTATAAGAAAAATATATAATAGAAAAATTATGAGAAATATTTTAAAACATTCTATGAGAACAAATAAAATTAGACAAGCTTGGCATGCTCTTAGAAAAGAAGGGAGAATATAATGAGTATTCAATATGACGAGTATTTACAGCAACATAAAGATGCTGTTTACAAAGGATTTTTATGGATGAAAGAAAATATTCCTGAGATATTTGAAACTGATGAAATAATATCTAAAATTGATTATAATATTAAATTTGGACATGATTCATCAAAAGAAAATCCAGACGAATATAAAGCTTATGATGCATATTTCTATGGTAAAAATAGATCAGCACAAGTTGTTGAAGATTTTAATTATGCATGGTTAAAGCATATTCAAAGAAATCCTCATCATTGGCAACATTGGATATTGCATAAAGACGATCCAAATGAACAAACTGAATGCTTAGAAATGCCATATGAATATATTGTAGAAATGATATGCGATTGGTGGTCATTTTCTTGGAATAAAGGTGATCTTTGGGAAATATTTAAATGGTATGATGAAAGAAAGAATCATATTATGTTAAACGATATTACTAGAAATAAATTAGAAGCTATATTATCAGCTATGAACGATAAATTATTAACCATTAAGATAGATGTTGATATTAATGCTAATACACCTGGAGCTGGAGTTGCTAGTGCAGCAATTCAACCTAAAATAGAAATGAATATTAGTGATATTTTAGGAGATACAATTGAAATAGGTAAATCAATTCAGGGCAGATTAATGAATGATGCTGCTCTATAGAAAGGTTGAATGAAATGAAAAAAGAAAGCAGACCATTTTTGTATGATTATCAAATAGAAGCCGTTGATAATATGCATAATGGATGTATTTTATGTGGAGGTGTAGGTTCGGGTAAATCTCGAACTGCACTTTATTATTATTTTAAAGAACAAGGCCGGAAAGATCGATGATAAATTTCATAAAATGAAAAAACCAAAAGATCTTTATATTATAACAACTGCTCGCAAACGTGATACGCTTGAATGGGAAGGCGAATTGGCATATTTCTTATTAACAACAAAAGAATCTAATAAAAAAGAAAATGGTTGTAGAATTTATATTGATTCATGGAATAATATTAAGAAATATTCTAATATAACTAATGCTTTCTTTATATTTGACGAACAGAGAGTAGTAGGTTATCGGTACTTGGACAAAGAACTTTTTAAAGATAACTAAATCTAATAAATGGATATTACTCTCAGCAACACCTGGAGATACATGGAGTGATTATATTCCAGTTTTCATAGCAAATGGTTTTTACAGAAATAAAACTGAATTTAGTAGAGAACATATTGTATATTCCAGATTCAGTAAATTTCCTAAAATAGAAAGATACATAAATCAAGGAAGATTAATAAAATATAGAAACGAAATATTAGTTGATATGGATTTTAAACGTAAAACTATTGCTCATCATGAAGATATTTGGGTATTATATGATAAAGAAAAATATAGACAAACTATGAGATTAAGATGGAACCCTTATACAAATGAACCAATAAAACAAGCATCAGAATTATGTTATACATTGAGAAGAATTGTTAATGAATCGGATGATAGATTAGTAAAAGTTTTAGAAATAGCAGAAAAAAGACCTAAAATAATTATATTTTATAACTTCGATTATGAACTTGAAATGCTAAAATCAATAGATTTTTGGGGAAGACCGGTTAAAGAATGGAATGGACATAAACACGATCCAACACCAACTAGTGACAGTTGGATATATTTAGTACAATATACAGCAGGTGCAGAAGGATGGAATTGTATTACAACAGATACAATTATATTTTTCAGTCAAAACTATTCATATAAAATTTTAAATCAAGCATGCGGACGAATAGATAGATTAAATACTCCATATAAAGATTTATATTATTATCATTTAAAAAGTAAAGCCAATATTGACTTATCAATTAATAGGGCACTATTAGATAAGAAGAACTTTAATGAATCAAGATACGCAAAAAGATTTATATAGGAGGTAAATTATGCTAAGATATGAATTTGTCAGATGCATGGAATTAAGATCATGTTTAGCAGAACGTATTAAAGGAAAGATATTTGTAGGTAAAAATGGAGACGATGTGACTATTAGTATATTTGGTTGTCCTACATGTAGATATCAAGTTGATTTAGATGTTGTACGAAATAAAACTTCTATATTTGTTTCACCAGACAACATAAATGGATTAGCTGATGCTATTTATGAAGATTATAAACAATTTATACAAAAAAGATTTTTTATATAGGAGGTATATAACATGAAAGAATATATTAAATTAGGAATCGGTTTTTATTTAGGATATACTGTAGCTCAATGCTTAGACAAAAATTTAGGTGGAGTTACAGAAAAAGGAATTGATATAGTAAAGAATATTATTAATAAAATTAAATAAGGAGGAAAATAATTATGACTATACGTAGAATTAAACCACATGTTTTACACCAAGGAATTGGAGGTAAAGATTTTATAATAGATTTTGCAATAACAAACACATTAACAAACGACGAGGTGTTTAACCTTGGAATAAGCGGAAACCCTGCTTGCTATAATTTCTTAAGAAGAAGACCTGATTTTAATAGAGATTTTCCACATAAATTATATTATGGTAAAGTCGATGGATTAGGTTATATAGTTGCAGCAGATGAATTAGAATAAAAGAAAGGAGGACAATCAAATGGAAATCAGAGAACACATAGTCGATTTTAATACATATTGCCAAAATTGTAAATTTAAAGACAAAGAAGATTGGAAAGATCCATGTAGTACTTGTCTAAGTATACCTACAAATACAAATTCAAGAAAACCATTATATTTTGAACAAAGAGAACTAACTAAAAAAGAAAAAGCTGAATTAAGAAAAAATAAAAAGAAAGGGTAAGGTACAATATTATGACAAATGAAGAAATGAATGAAATGTTCAATAAGAATGTCAATATTGCTTATAAAATAGCAAATAGATATCGTACAAATTATCCTGAAGAATATGAGGATATAAAACAAGTTGCTCTATTAGGGTTATGGAAAGCAATACAACACTATAACCCTAAATGGGCTTTAAGCACTATTGCATATAAAACTATATTTAATAACATAAATTTTTATTTACGTTCTGTTAAAAAACATAAAGATCATGATTTTAGTATGTACACAGTTGTTTGTACAGACGATAAATCAGAATTAACCGTTGAAGATTTGATACCAGACGATACTGATCATATAGATATTATGTTACGTGATATTGATATTCAACAAGCATTTGACAGATTAAATCTTAGTGAGATAGAAAAAAAATTTTTAGATTTGAAAAAACAAGGTCTATCACAAAGCGAAATTGGAGAAAATTTAAACAGAAGTCAAGTTCAAATATCACGAATACAAACTAATTTGAGAAAGAGATTTAAAAAGAACCTAGAGGATAAGATATATTCATTTACCCCACATCAAATTTTAAAACCAATCAAACCAAAGGAGGAACCAAAAGTGATACATAAAGTTTGGATAGATGAATCTAATGATCATAAAAATGAAATAGAATTCTTCTGCCCAGAAACATCTGAGGAAAACGAGGAATTTTGTAATGGAATTGATGATATGCTTGAAAAAATTCGTTTAATGAGTTATTTTCAAGGCATATAGTAAGGAGGTCTTATGGTTAAAAGAATTATAACTACAAACGAAACAGGCCCAATAAAAGAAAAACATACTATACTTGAGCGATTATTTAATCAAAGGTATATTTTAGAAGCTCAAGGATTTATATTTAAAAACCAATATGATTTAACACAGTACACAATACCACCATCTTATGAAGATGAAAGTTGGAAAAAAGTAAATGAATCTTTTCAACAAGTGGGATATAGAGCAAATGACGCAGCAAAAGCTATGAGTAAATTAGTGGAGGTATGGCAAGATGCAAATAAAAGACGAGACAGTAAAATGTAAATGGTGTGGTGAAAAACGAATACTAGTAAAACAAAGGAGTAATGCTCATGGATACGGATTCTATGGTGTCTGTCCAAAATGTGGAAAAGAGACAGTTGTAGAAGAAGTAGATACGGGAAGGAGGTAATATATGCAAAATTTATATTCGCATGATGAATTAATACAACAAATTAAAAATTGTGGACAATCTATAATTGATAATGCAGAATCTATCTTGGGTGATGAACGATATTTTATGAGGGTAAATGTAAGCTTTGATATTTTAAGATCAAAAGCTCAGATACCAAGTATTGAAATTAAAAGAGAGTTCACACCTGAGAAAGAATTTGAAGACGAACTAACATACAAAGAATTAAAACAAAGAAAGGAGATTAAAAATGGTAGATCCAAATGAATTAAACATATGTAGACATTGTAGTGATAAAAAAGAACCAGTATATTGTGAAGATTGTTATCAAGAATTAATATCTGAAAATGCTAAATTGCAAAAAGAATTATACGACTTCAAATCTGAACATGATATTATGAAAAAGATGTTAATAGACCATGGCTTATGGGAAGAACTATTAAATAATGACGAATTTTTGAAATATTTAAGGGAGGATTATGAAGGATGAGTTTGTATAATCAATTATTCGACGAAAATCCGGATGCTGCAGTGTTAATAGGATTTTTAGGACTTAATAAAGAAATATTCGGACGTTATAGAAATATATTTTTAAATAAAGCAGGAAATAAAATAATAGTTTATACTAGATGCGGAGGAGGAAATAGAACAGAATATGAAAGAGTATTCGAAATGATAAAACGTCATCCAAATTATTTGAGAGATTATGATGATGAATATGATAATACTTATGCATATATAGAATTTTCTGTACCAGATAGATATAAAGCTACAGCACAACATATGAAACCAGAAAAAGAACCATTAACAGTTTGGGAACAGTTTCAAGATCATATTAGAAAATCAAGAGAAAACCCAAACGGACCAGAAGCACAAAAAGATTCAATTATAGCAGAACAAATAATGAAAGCAATGGAGAACCCAAAACCAGGAATAAATTTTATAGGATTATAAGAAAAACATATTTAATAAAATAGGAGGTAATAAATATGGAAATATTAAAAACACAAAATTATGAATTATTTAGTTTTAAAAAAGAAAATAGAGAGGTAAGTTACAACAAAGTAGCAAGTTTAAAATCAAAGTTAATTGACGATGGACGTCAAATTATTCCGATAATATGTAATAGTAAAATGGAAATTATTGACGGACAACATAGATTTCAGGCATTAAAAGAATTAAATTGGCCTATTATGTATTATGTTGATGATGCTGTTACAGGAGCAGATCTTATAACGATTAATAATACTCAAAAGAATTGGGGAATGTTAGATTATATTCATTATTATGCTAGTTTAGGTAATGTCACATTTAAAGCATTAGAAAAAGTAGTTAAAGCATATGATGAATTTCCTTTAAAAGTTATTTTATCAGCTATAGGTAAAAAATATATTAAAGAAAGAAAAATTAAAGCTGGAGATGTAGAGTTTTCAGAAGATGATATTAAAGATGGTATAATTTGTTTACAATATATGAAGGAAATTAAAGATAATATCAAAGTAAAAATAATTAACCCAGCTATATTTTTCTTTTTAGTAACAAAAATTTACTACTTACAAGATATTGATAAAAATAGATTATACAATAATATTATATTAAAATATGGAACAGAAAATTACGGTAATGCTGAACAATGTGCTCTAGTATTAGAGCACTTTTATAATTTTCATGCTAAACAATACCGTTATATTTCAAATGAAATACTACCAAAAAGATAGGAGGTAATAATATGGCAAAAGATTATATTTTACATTTTCAACCAGAAATACCACAGATAATTGTAGCTCAAGAAGAATCAAATGGTCAAATAGGAATATTAAATGTTATCAAAGGTCATGATAGTTTAAAAATTATAGATCGTTTGATGGGAAGGAGTAGCCAATGTCAGTAGATGAAGAATTAAAAAAGCTTAGAGCTGAAAATCATGATTTAAAAGAGCAAATTCAAAACTATATTCCTCGTAGAAGAGTAAGACGAGTATATAAGCAATTAAAAAAGATATTAGAACAAGATTTGATAGAACAAAATTATGGTTATATTAATTATCTTAAATCAATTATAGACAAACATAAGATGATGAAAGAAAATAACCAAGCTGGAGTTATTATAGTAGATGATGTTATGATAACTGCTATAGAAAATTTAATCGGCTTTTATGAGCCAGACGAAAGATATAAAAAAGGAGAGTAAAGATTATGAGAGCACTATTAATTAATATTATTTTATTTGGAGTATTTAACGGAGTAGTGCTAACACTATTAATTGAAGCAATTATATTTGGAATTTACAAACTAATAGATTACATACGTTATAGGAGGTGGCCTTATGATTACGGAAAGTGAAAAAGATATTTTTGAACTTGAACAAATCTATAATATAATGATTCATGATATGGCTGATCAGTTAACTACAGATTATCATGGTCAATCATGGATTATTAATTATTATTTTCAAAAGGCCAAACAAAAATTAAAAGGAGGAAAACCAGTAATGAAAGTAATGATATCACAACCAATGAATGGTATACCTGATTCTGAAGTAAGAAGAATACAAAATGAATTAAAAGAAAGATTTGCTAAGTATCATATTGAAGTTGTTGATTCTTTCTTAACAGAAGAGGTAGATACAAATTTAAGGAACAAGGGGGTATTCTATTTAGGAAGAACCATCCAAAAATTTTTAAGTGATGTTGATGCAGTATATTTTGTTAATGGATGGCAAAGAGCTAGAGGATGTAAAATTGAAAGACAAATATGTGAAGAATATGGAATCATGATATTAGATGATTCTTTCTTTAAACAAGAAAATGAAGTTCACATAAAAAAGCAATTTGGTATGGATAAAATACAAATAATGCCATGCAAAAATGAAAATCAAAAATATGGAGTAGAAATGTGGAGTGGTACGACCCCTGATACTTACAATCATATTCCTAGAATAGACGGAATGGAGGATCAAGATGAAAGTAACATTTGAAATTGATACGAATGACGAAGATGCTCCAGAGTATCTTAAATTAATTAATGATAAAGCTAAAGCTATTGAATCTGAAATGGAAAAAATATTTTAAGATTTAAAAAATTTCTAATATTGGGAATAGGAAAGAGGTTTTAATATGAAAGAAAAATGTGATGATAAAGAATGGATACACTGTCGTGTAGAAAAAATGGGATGTGAAGGATGCAATTATGAAGACAGACCTTATAATCCTAAAGAATTAATATTTATGGACTATATTACTGAAATGAAGGATTTATATTTGAAAAAGAATCATGATTATGGTGATAGTGTATCTAAAACATTTGATGAATACGGTTTAACATCATTTTTAGTACGAATGGATGATAAAATGAACCGTATTAAAACTCTTATTAAAGTTGGTGATGCTGCAGTAACTGGTGAACATATTGAAGATACCCTTTTGGATTTAGCGAATTATGCAGTATTAGCATTAACCGAAATAGAATTTAGAAAAAATCGTTTATTAGAAAATGAAGAATATCCGAAAAAAGATGTTGAAAAATGTGAAGGAACTGAATAGGAGGCACAAATGAGTATAGTTAGTGTTGATTATACTAAACAGCACAAGGGTAGCGTTTTTGAATGCAATTGATGTCATAGAAAAATTAATACTAAAAATGAAAAAAGATACGTAATCAATATTTCAAAAAGCAAACTTGGCCAGTCTGGTTTAGAAAAAATTAAAAAATTTGACTTCTGTGGAAATTGCATACGTAAATATTTAAAAGACGGAAATGTTTAAAGGAGGTAATTGGGTCGTGTCTGAAATATTAATAAAAGGAAATTATCCTGAACAAAACAAAGTGGAATGTCCTGAATGTAAATGTTATTTTCAATTTTACACACAGGAAATCCAAGTTGATATGACAACCCCAGATGAAATGGACCTGCTAGGTGGTTTTGGTGTACATAAATGGATTAAATGTCCACAATGTAATTGTAAGGTAACTTTACAATATCAATTTACTGAGGACAGACCTATGCAGAGTTTAAATGAATTTTTTAGAAATATTTTTAAAAAGAAAAAAGGAAGGAAAGATAAAAATGGAGAAGATTGATATTTTAAAAGTTAGTAGCAAAAGTAATCCTAATTCTGTAGCAGGAGCTATAGCAGGACAAATTAAAGAAAGTGGAAAAGTAGAAATACAAGCAATAGGAGCCGGAGCTTTAAACCAAGCAATAAAAGCAATAGCTATAGCAAGAGGTTTTGTTGCACCTAGTGGGCATAATCTCGTATGTATACCGGCCTTTGCAGAAGTTGAAGTTGATAGTGAAGATCGTACTGGAATTAAGTTAATAGTTAGAGACGAAATCCAAATGTTTTAGAAAGTGAGGTGAAGCCAGTATGCGGACATCCAAAAGGAAGTAAGAATAAAAAGACTTTTGATAGAGAAGCGGAAGCTAGAATGAAAGAACGTTGTCATGTATTTTCTAGAGAAGAATTAAGAGAAAGACGAATGGCTAGATTAAATGAAGAAGAAAAAAAGAGGATAGAAACGATGGCCTCATCTTTTATGAATGAACCTAATTTAACTTGGAAAGAATAAATAGGAGGATATATTTTGGATAAATGGGAAGAATTTAAAGATTGGTTTATGCATATTTATAATAAGGAAATGTCAAAAATTTCTGAATCTGATAGAATAAAAAGTACGTACGATATTTCATATTCTTTAGAAGAAATTAGACAAAAAATATGTGAAATTGATGAAAAATAATAGTAAAAATATTGTCCCACTTTTTGTAAAAATTTTGATTTTAATTTTTTGAAATTTTAAAAGTTTTAGAAAAAACTCAATTTTTCGAGAAAAAAGTGGGAAAAAATGAAAAAGTGGGGAAAAAGTGGGAACGGCGGAAACCGTTGCGGCTCTAGGGATTCCGGACTCAAATTGAGTAAAATTCCCATTTTCCCATTTTTTTTATTAAAAATTTAAAAAAAAAAATAAAAAATAATAAAATAAATTTAATGCCCAAAAAAAGTGGGAATTTGGGACAAAAAATTTATGGATTAGAAAGGAGAATAACATGTTATATTTACCAGTATTTGGTTTTGCTATATTTTCAATTTTAAGATGGTCTCAAGGAAATTTTGAGGAGTGTATATTATTTGCAATAGTGGCAGGAATATATTTAATACCAGCAACTATGCAAAATATATATGATCAATGGGTTGAGAAAAAAGCATTAGAATATAAAGCAATGTCTGAAGTATTTGAGAAATGGGCGAATGATATAAAAGAAAAACAAAAAGAGCAAGAGAAAAAAATATAATAGAAATAATTTATATTTTCTATATTTTAATGGCGCGAAAAAAACATGTCCTGTTATGAGAAGAAATAAGATAAATCGGCCATATATATTTCTGTTAAAGAACTGACCGAATCTTGTTACTTTCTCTTTTGCTTTTTTGAAAAGGAGGCACAAGAGATGAAAGAAAGTAAATTTCAATCAGATCTAAAAAAGGAATTACAAGGTATGTTTCCTGGATGTATGATTACTAAACTAGATTCAGGAGATATTCAAGGTATTCCAGATTTACTCGTCCTTTATAAAGATAAATGGGCTGTGCTAGAGAATAAGCGATCTGCTAAAGCAACACATCAACCTAATCAAGATTATTATGTTGATAAAATGAATGGCATGTCGTTTGCAAGTTTTATTTATCCGGAAAACAAAGACGAAGTTTTGGCCAGACTTCGTAAAAAATTTAATAAAAAATAAGGAGGGTACTCATGCAATTTAATAGACATGACAATTTGGAAGGTTTACATGCTCCTTTCGGTGCTAGCAAATCATCATGGTTAAGATATTCTGATGATAAGTTAATTGATGTTTATAACAATCTTCGTGCAGCTGAGGTTGGAACAAGAATGCATGAATGGGCAAAGAACACTATAGACCTTCGGTATAAAACAACCACGTTCTAAACAAACTATATATTCATATGTTAATGATGCTATAGGTTTTAAGATGAGTACTGAAGTTGTTTTATTTTATTCTGAACGATTTTTCCGGCACTGCCGATGCTATCGCATTCAGAAATAATTTTTTAAGAATACATGACTTGAAAACTGGTAGACGACCAGTACATATTGAGCAGCTTGAAATATATGCTGCTTTATTTTGCTTGGAGTATAGAGTTAAACCAAGTGATATTCGAATGGAGCTTCGTATTTATCAGAATGACGAAATATTAGTTCATGAACCTACATCAGAAGATATTATTCAAATCATGAACAAAATAATCCATTGCGATAAATTATTATTAGAAATAGAAAGGGGGTAAGTAACCAATGAATCCAATTGCAGAAGAAATCAAATCATATTTTGGAGTGCATAATGATCCAAGTATGTTAATGCATTATGGAAAGGGTCATTTGGATGGAGGAAATTCAGGACGTTATCCATGGGGTTCTGGCGAAAACCCTTATCAAAGAAGTATTGATTTTTTAGCAAGAGTTGAAAAACTTAAAGCTAAAGGTTGGACTGAAACTCCTGAAAATATTAAGAAAGAATTCGGTATGAATACTACACAATATCGTAGGGAAAAAAGAATATCTTTAAATGAAAAGCAAGTTATGGACATTACACGAGCTAAACAACTTAAAAAACAAGGAATGGGGCCAACAGAAATTGGTAGAGAAATGGGTGTTCCAGAATCTACAGTTAGAGGTTGGTTAAATCAAGAACATGTACAAAGAGTTAATCAAGCACAAGAATTAGCAAATTTACTTAAAAAAGAAGTAGATGGTAAGAAAATGGTTGACGTTGGATCCGGTGTAGAAAAAGATTTATTAGGAGGTGTATCTAAAGAAAAATTAGATACTGCTCTATATATTCTTGAAAGACAAGGATACCATGTTTACAAAGGTGGAATACCACAACCAACAAATAAAAATCAACAAACAAATCAGGTTGTATTAGCCAAACCAGAAATTCCATATAAAGACATTTACAATTATGACAAAGTTAAAACAATCAATAATTACACTACTCATGATCATGGTGATACTTTTGAACCAAAATTTACATATCCTACATCATTAAATTCTAAGCGTTTGCAAATTCGTTATGATGAAGACGGTGGAACTGATATGGATGGTGTTATTGAACTTCGTAGAGGTTGCCAAGATTTATATTTAGGTGATAATAAAAAATATGCTCAAGTTCGTATATTAGTTGATAATAGTCATTATCTAAAAGGAATGGCTGTATATGCTGATGATCTACCAGATGGTATTGATGTAAGATTTAATACTAATAAAAAGAAATCAGTACCTATGAAAGAAGTATTAAAACCAATTAAAGATGATCCCGACAATCCATTCGGATCAAATATCAAAGATTCTGATTTGGGTGGTCAATATTGGTATATAGATAAAAAAGATGGTAAAAAGAAACTAGGTCTTATAAATAAAAGATCAGATGAAGGTGATTGGACTGAATGGAAGGATGCATTACCATCACAATTTTTATCTAAACAATCTTTAGCGTTAGCTGAAAAACAATTAAATTTAGCTAAAGCTGAAAAACAACAAGAGTATGATGATATAATGTCACTAACTAACCCAACTGTTAAAAAATATTATTTAAAAAAGTTTGCTGATAAATGTGATGGTGCTGCTGTTGATTTAAAAGCTGCTGCTTTACCAGGACAGAAGTATCATGTTATATTACCAAATAATACTTTAAAAGATAATGAAGTATATGCACCTGGTTATAAAGATGGTACTAAATTAGCACTTATAAGATATCCACATGGTGGTACTTTTGAAATACCTATATGCACTGTAAATAATAAAAATAAAGTTGGAGAAAAAATGATAGGTAAGCAATCAATTGATGCCATATGTATAAATTCACATGTAGCATCTAGATTATCTGGTGCTGATTTTGATGGTGATACAGTTATGTGTATACCAACTCATGATGCTAGAGGAAGAGTAAAAATATCTAGTCGTGATCAACTTAAACAGTTAGAAAACTTTGAACCTAAATCATATAAATATGATATGAAAACAGTTGATAAAAATGGTCAAGAACATTATTATCGTAATGGCAAAGAGTTTAAAGTAATGAAACGTACTGACCTAGAAATGGGAAAGATATCTAATCTTATAACTGATATGACATTGCAAGGAGCTCCTGATGATCATTTAGCTCGTGCTGTTAAACACTCAATGGTAGTTATAGATGCTGAAAAACATAAATTAGATTATAACCAAAGTTATAAAGATAATAATATAACATCATTGAAACAATTATATCAGAAAAAAGAGAATGGTAAATATGGTGGTGCTGGAACTATAGTTTCTAAAGCAAAATCACCAGTTAATATAGAAAAAAGACAAGGTGAACCGCATGTTAATATGAAAAATACTAAATGGTATGATCCAAATAGACCTGAGGGTTCCTTGATATATCAAAAAGCTGATGATAAAAAATTATATTATGCTGACTCTATATATGATAAAAAAACAGGTATAAAAACAGTATGGACATCTAATGGTAAAAAGATATCTTATAATATGAATGATCCTAAACAAGTAGATAAATATGAACCTATAATGAGAAAAGATCCTAAAACAGGTATTGTATCATTTACAAATAAAGATCAATCAATAATATATCGTAAGAAAACTAGAACTGAGAAGAATATTCCAGCTATGTCTACAGTTGATGATGCTAATAAATTAGTATCACCACAAAGACATAAAATGGAAATATTATATGCAGATTATGCTAATAGTATGAAATCTTTAGCAAATAAAGCTAGAATTTCTATGAAAACTACAGAAAATCTTAAATATGATAAGAATGCAGCAAAGATATATGAAAAAGAGGTATCTGAGTTAAATGTAGCGCTTAACAATGCTATGAAAAATAGTGTTAAAGAAAGACAAGCTACAAGACTAGCCGCTGCAGATCTTAAGAAAAAGAAAGCTGCTAACCCTGATATGAAAGCAGAGGATGAAAGAAAAGCTGGTCAAAGAGCAATGACTAAATATAGAGAATCTGTTGGATCTGTATCTAGAAGAAATAGAAATATATCTATTACTGATAAACAATGGGAAGCCATACAAGCTGGAGCTATATCTGAAAACAAATTAAAATTAATATTAGATAATTCTGATCCTGATATTTTAAGAGAAAGATCTATGCCATCCAATAGAAAAGGATTGACAGCTGCTCAAATAAGTAGGATAAAAGCAATGGCAAATTCTAATTTTACATTACAACAAATTGCAGATAAATTAGGAATGCCTAAATCAACAGTATCCAATGCATTGAAAGGAGCGAAATAATATGAAAGAAAGAGTCCATATTACAACTATAGACAATCCTTTTAACCCATTTGAAGATTTCGCTTCTTGGTACGACTTCGATATGGAAAAAGGTTATTGTTCTTGTCAGAGAGTTGCTAGATTAGCTAATATTACAGATGATATGACAGATCTTGAGGAAGAAGCTGAGATAGAAAGAGCAACTAAAAGATTAGTTGAGATAGATCCATTAGATGTATTCCAACTATATATTATTAAAGTTGAAGAATAATATTTAAAGAGTTTAATTAAATAATGTAATAATGAATCATGTAATAATTGTATAATTGAATATTTTTAAAAATTGAATAGTAATTAATTCTAACATCACAAACATCACAAACATCACATAAAATTCATGCCCTTACTTGTATGAAAAAAGTGAATGTTTTAGTATTTTTTTCGGATTAGATTACTATTACTTTTTGTGTTACATGTATTTTAATTATTAAAGGAATTCCAGTTTATTAATTAATAGACACTTAAAAATTAAAATGTTACCTTATAAAACTTTTATCAGTCTTTTTAGATTAATCTTCAATAAAGTTTTTGATACATTTGTTAATTGACATTATTTGTTTGATTAATAAGTTTTATAAAAAGAAATTAATAAAAAGTTTTTGCATTAAATTATTTGAATTAAAGTTTTTGAGTTTAAAACTTAATAGAATTATTCATAAAATCTGTAAAAAGTTAAAAGTTCATGATTTATCAATCTTTTGTCTAAACTAAAAATTTATAAAAAAAATAAATAAATTAAATAAAAATTGGTCAATCAAAACTTTTTACTCAAATAGGTTTCGATATATTGCATTCGCATGTTCTATTATTACATAGGGGAGGGGGTCTAAAATAAACACCCCCCGGCCTTTATCGCGCCGGTCTTGATTTTTTCCCCGGAGGATATTTTTTAGAAATGTTTTTGATAGTTCCTATCTCAATGGCAGACAAAGTGGTACATGGGAATGTATATTTTGGTGAAACCAGAGTCGCATGCCTCCTATTGCCGATGATATTTAAGAGTAGTAAGTTTATTCTCCTTTCTAATTCTTTTATATTTCTGTGTATCACTTTGTGTGTCATTGAAAGGTACAACAAAAACTATACTAAAAGTTATATTTTAACTTATGAAAGGAGAATGAAACATGGCGAAAGTTAGGTCAAATAAGCCAGATGATGGTAAAAACAAACTTAAACCTGCTCTCACACCGGAGGCACGTGAGAACCAGTTGATATATTTGGCTACTAATTTAGCCGAACAACAACTGAGAGATGGCACAGCTTCATCTCAGGTTATTACACATTATCTTAAACTGGGTTCAACCAAAGAGCGTATTGAAAAAGAAATTCTAGAAAAACAGAAAGATTTATTGGTTGCAAAAACTGAATCTCTACAATCTTCAAAGAGGATCGAAGAGTTATATGCTAATGCCATAAATGCTATGAAACATTATTCAGGACATGGAGAGGATGATTATAATGAACCAAACAATTATTAGAACATATTCTGAATTAATAACTTTAGAAACTTTTGAAGAGAGATTCTTATATTTGAAACTTGATGGTTCTATAGGCGAAGACACTTTCGGATTTGATCGATATTTAAATCAATTATTTTATCGTTCACCAGAATGGAAACAAGTTAGAAATTTTGTTATAACTCGTGATATGGGTTGTGATTTAGTAATACCAGATCATGAAATTATAAACCAACAAATTTTAATACATCATATGAACCCACTGACTAAAGAGGACATTATTAATAAATCAGATTATTTACTTAATCCTGAATATTTAATATGCACTACTAAAAAAACACATAACGCTATACATTATGGTGATGAAAGAATATTAGATCAAATTGTTCCAATAGTCAGAACAAAAAATGACCAATGTCCATGGCGACATTGAGAAGAAAGGAAGTGATAGAAATGTCAAAGAACAAAAATTTTGGAAGACAACATGAACATACAGATAATATTGAAAATGTAGAAGTTGTTGATGAAGTAGTAGAGGAAGTTATTGAAACTCCTATTGAAGAAACAGTTGATAATATTAAAACATCTGAAGAAATCATTGAAACACCAGTTGAAGAAGTTGTTGAAAACAAAGACATTATTGGCGTTGTATCAGGATGTGAATTATTAAATGTTAGATCAAATCCTGAATTTACAGCAGATGTTTTAACAGTAATACCAGCAGAATCAATAGTTACTATTATTGACATTGATGCATCTTTAGATTTCTATGAAGTTCTAATCGGTGACTTAAAAGGATTCTGTATGAAGAATTTTATAAAAATTAAAGAATAGAGGTGATAGTATGGAAGAAAATAATGTTGAAGGAACTACATCTGAAGACATCAAAATAGAAGATAGTATATTATCATCAATTAAAAAATTATTAGGAATTAGTGAAAGTTATACAAATTTTGATACAGATATTATAATTCATATTAACACTGCTATTATGGTTCTTCATCAATTGGGTATTGGACCTCAAAATGAAGTATTCACCATTTCTTCAAAAGATGATAAATGGAGCGACTTCATAAATGTAGAAGATGATTTAGAAGGTATTAAAACTTATATTTATTTGAAGGTTAAAATTATCTTTGATCCACCACAACATGGACCAACAGAAGATGCTTTCAGAGAATCTATTAAAGAGTATGAATGGCGCTTGTGTCATCAAGCCGAAATGAATGAGAAAGGAGTATAGTTATGTGGACTTATCAAAGAACTGACGAGCTTTATCATCATGGCATATTAGGTATGAAATGGGGGGTAAGGCGTTATCAGAATAAAGATGGAAGTTTAACATCATTAGGTAAAAAAAGAAAAAGAAATGAATCTGATGATGAAAAAGAAGTTAATAGACTTAGAAAAAAGAAATCATATGAATTGTCTAACGCTGAACTTAAAAAGATTAATGAAAGAAGACGTTTAGAAAGTGAATATGTTCGTCTACATCCAAGTACACTTAAAAAAGGTGCTGCTATAGTAGCAACAACTGCTGCTACATTAGGAGGTATTGTTGCTATTAAAAATAATGGAAAAGATTTGATCGATGCTGGTAAAGCTATTGTTCGTAGTAGACGTTATAAACAATTAAAATTATGGTAAAAAGGAGAATAAATTATGGCATTATCGAATACTGCTACACCTAAATATTATGGTATGTTTCGTGATGCCGTAATCAGAGGTGAGATTCCTGTTTGTGAAACGATTGCTATGGAAATGAATAGAATCGATGATCTAATCAAGAATCCAGGTATCTGGTATGATGATCAAGCTGTTGAAGGTTTCATAAAATATTGTGAAGGTGAGCTTACTCTTACTGATGGTGAGGATTTAAGATTACTTGATACATTTAAATTATGGGCAGAACAAGTATTTGGATGGTATTATTTTGTAGAACGTTCAGTATATGTTCCAGGTGAAGATCATCATGGAGGGCATTACGAAAATCGTAGAATAAAGAAAAGATTGACAAATAAACAATATTTGATTATAGCCAGAGGTGCTGCTAAATCTCAATATGAATCTTATATACAATCATATTATTTGAATGTTGACACATCAACAACACATGGTGTTCATACTGCGCCAACTATGAAACAAGCTGAAGAAGCTTTGTCACCTATGCGTACTGCTATAGCAAGAGCTCGTGGACCGTTATTTCAATTTTTAACAGAAGGAAGTATTAACAATACTACAGGTTCAAAAGCTAATCGTGTAAAATTAGCTTCAACTAAAAAAGGTATTGAAAATTTTCTTACTGGATCTATAGTCGAAATAAGACCTATGTCTATCGATAAATTACAAGGTCTTAATAGTAGAATTAATACTGTTGATGAGTGGTTATCAGGAGATGTAAGAGAAGATGTCATAGGTGCATTAGAACAAGGTGCTTCTAAAAATGATGATTATCTGATCATTGCAGTAAGTTCTGAAGGAACTGTACGTAATGGTCCTGGAGATACAATAAAAATGGAGTTAATGGATATTCTTAAAGGAGATTACATCAATCCACATGTATCTATATGGTGGTATAAATTAGACAGTATTGATGAAGTTGGCAAACCTGAAATGTGGGCGAAAGCTAATCCTAATTTAGGTAAAACTGTTAGTTATGAAACATATCAATTAGATGTAGAAAGAGCTGAAAAAGCACCATCTACTAGAAATGATATTTTAGCTAAACGTTTTGGTATCCCTATGGAGGGTTATACATATTTCTTCACTTATGAAGAAACATTACCACATAAGAAAAGAGATTATTGGCAAATGCCTTGTGCACTTGGAGCCGATTTATCTCAAGGTGATGACTTCTGTGCTTTTACATTTTTGTTTCCACTTTCTAGAGGAGAATTTGGTATTAAATGTAAGAACTATATTTCTGAACATACACTTATGAAATTACCGATGGCAATGAGAGCTAAATATGAAGAATTTATTAATGAAGGTTCTTTGACTGTCATGGATGGAACTGTTTTAGATATGATGGAAGTTTATGATGATTTAGATAATTATATTATAGAACGAGGTTATGATGTAAGATGTTTTGGATTTGACCCTTATAATGCTAAAGATTTTGTTGAAAGATGGGAAAAAGAAAATGGACCATATGGTGTTGAAAAAGTAATTCAAGGAGCAAAAACAGAATCTGTACCATTAGGTGAGTTAAAAAAACTTGCTGAAGATAGATTATTATTGTTTGATGAAAAACTTATGGAATATTGTATGGGTAATGCTATTACATTAGAAGATACTAATGGTAATAGAAAATTATTTAAGAAAAGATATGATCAAAAGATTGACTCGGTTGCAGCTATGATGGATGCCTATGTAGCATGGAAGCTTAACCGTGAAGCTTTTGAATAGAAAGGGGTATAACTATGTGGCAATATCAGAATACAGATGAACTTTACCACCATGGAGTATTAGGTATGAAATGGCGGTCATAGAAAAGCTAGAGAAACGCCAAATGGTATTAGAGTAAAGAAAGCAAAAACTTCTTCTAATAATTCTGACAATACTAAAAAACAGAAAAAGAAATTAACAAAAGGCCAAAAAATAGTTATAGGTACTGCTGCAGTAGCTGCTGTTTTAGCTGCTGGTTATGGTAGTTATAAATTAGCAAAAAATCATAAAGAAAAAGTTAAAAATGGTAAAAAATGGTTAAAAGGATTCGAAAAATTATCAGCAGAAAGTAGACAAAATAATATGCATAATAAAGTTCAATTAGATTATTTAAGTGCATTACGAAATTCTAACAATCCTAAAGATCAACTTAGAACATGGGAAGTTAGTGAAGCTATTCGAGATAGACGTAATAAAAATCATATTAATCAAAAAGTTATGAGTGATTCATTAAAATTAGCGAAAGGAAAAGTCACTCGTAAACAATATAAACAAGGTGAAAGAATATTAGCAGAAATGTTTGATCATGATATAGCTTCTGAATTAATAGAAGATCTTAGAAAAAAATTTTAAATAGGAAAGGAGAATCTTAAATGGAATTCACATTTGGTGGCAGAATAAGAAATGCCTGGAATGCGTTTAGAAATCAAAATCCTTATCCTAATTATGGTGATAATGGAAGTTATGGAGGTTCATATTATAGACCTGATAGAGTAAAAATCAGTACTAGAAATGAAAGATCGATTATAACTTCTATATTTAATAAGATGGCGTTAGATGTAGCTAATATAGATATAAGACATTGTAAATTAGATGATAATGATCGTTTTTTGGATTATGTTGATTCTAAGTTAGACAATTGTATTAGACTTGAAGCTAATATCGACCAAACAGGAAAAGCATTTATACAAGATGCTGTTATGTCTATGTTTGATGAGGGTCATGTAGCTATAGTACCAGTAGATACTATAGGTGATCCATTGAACACAAAGTCTTATGAAATATGTACAATGAGAACTGGGAGAGTTACTGCATGGTATCCTTCTAGTGTTAGGGTAGAATTGTACAATGAACGCAAAGGTATTAGAGAAGAGATTACTCTTCCTAAATATATGGTTGCTATTGTAGAAAACCCATTATATGCAGTAATGAATGAGCCTAATTCTACATTGCAACGTTTAATTAGAAAGTTAAATTTATTAGATACAATTGATGAACAATCTGGATCTGGTAAACTTGACTTAATTATTCAATTGCCTTACATCGTCAAATCTCCAGCTAGAAAAGCTCAGGCTGAAGAAAGACGTAAGGATATAGAGAACCAATTAAAAGGTTCAAAATATGGTATAGCCTATACTGATGGTACCGAAAAAATTACCCAACTTAACAGACCTGTTGAAAACAACCTACTAAAACAAGTTGAATATTTAACGAGTATGCTATATAGCCAGTTAGGTATTACTGAAGGTGTTTTAGATGGCACTGCTGAAGAGGGTGTTATGAGTAATTATTATTCGCGTACTATTGAACCAATTATTTCAGCTATTGTAGATGAAATGATTAGAAAATTTTTAACAAAAACTGCTAGAAGTCAAAAACAGACTATCATGTATTTCAGAGATCCATTTAAATTAGTTCCTACTGAGAAGATGGCAGATATTGCTGATAAATTCACTAGAAACGAAATTTTAACATCAAATGAAATTAGAGCAGTTGTTGGTAGAAAACCTTCTGATGATCCAAGAGCTGATATGTTGATTAACAGTAATTTAAATCATGGTTCATATCTACCAGGACCTGGTGGTGTTAAACCTACTGACGAAAATCAAGTTAATGAAGGTATAGGAAATGTTCCTGTAAAAGATTTAATTGTGAAAGGAGGAAACCAGTTTGAAGACTGATTATGATTTCGGTGGATGGGCTACTAGAAATAACATAAAATGTTCTGATGGTAGAACCATTCTCAAAGACGCATTTAAACAAAACGATGGACAAAAAGTTCCATTAGTGTGGAATCATCAACACGATGATGTTAATGAAGTCTTAGGTCATGCATTACTAGAGAATAGAGCTGAAGGTGTTTATGCATATTGTAAGTTCAACAACACAGAATCTGGACAAACAGCAAAAGCTCTTGTTGCAAATGGTGATGTTGACAAATTATCTATATATGCAAATAAACTTAAAACTCATATGAACAATGTTATGCATGGTTGCATAAGAGAAGTTAGTTTAGTCTTAGCAGGTGCTAATCCTGGCGCATATATAGATTCAGTCGTAGTTCATGGCGATGGTGCCGATGTCGAAGAAGAGGGTGTAATCTATACAGATGAAGCCTTAGAGCTTTCTCATTCTGAAGGCGAAGATGCTGGGACTGAAGATTCAAATGCTGAAAACTCTACAAATTCTGAAGAAAATCAAAATGGAAATTCCGAAGAAGATGTTGGAGAAGGAGTTAAAGAATCAAATGAAGACTCAGATAAAGAGCCTGAAAAAGATATTAAAAAGGAGGATTCAGACATGAATGAAGACAAAGAAAAAGATTTAGAGCATAATGATGAAGGAAAAACAGTTCAAGAAGTATTCGATGGAATGACTGATGAACAAAAAAATGCTGTTTATGCTATCGTTGGGCAAGCAGTTGCTGACGCTACAGGTGAAGGTGACGAAGATAACAACGAAGAAAATGATGATAATGGAGGAGAAAATATGAAACATAATGTTTTTGATAATGATAAAAATAATGATGAAGTGTTACAACACTCAGAAATATTAGCATCAGCTATCCAAGATGCTAAAAAATATGGATCTTTAAAAGAGAGCGTTATTGAACACGCTGCTATAAACAATATCACAGATATTGGTAAATTATTCCCAGATGCTACTGCATTAAATAAAGAACCTATAATGATTGAAAAAGATCAAACATGGGTTGGAAAAATAATAAATACTATTAAACATACTCCATTCTCAAGAGTTAAAGTAACTATGGGTAAAATGACAGAACCTCAAGCTAGAGCTAAAGGTTATATTAAAGGAAATAAGAAAACTAATATTCAAATGGCTGCTCTTAACAGAATTGTTACACCAACAACTGTATATATTAAAAATGAAATTGATAGAGATGATGTTATTGATATAACAGATTTTGATGTAGTTGCTTGGCAAAAAAGAGAAATGAGAAAAGAATTAGATAAGGAACTAGCATTAGCTGCTTTATTAGGTGATGGTAGAGATATATCTGATAATGATAAAATTAATGAACAAAATATTATACCAATTATAAAGGATGTTGACACATTCACAATAAAATATACTATAACAGAAGGAGTAGATTACAAACAAGCTAATAATAGTGCTTCTAATAATGATAGCTTTACAAAAGGTATAATTAGAGCTGCTATAAGATCTAGAAAAGAATATAAAGGATCTGGATCACCAACATTCTTCACAACAGAAGATTATTTAACAGATATGCTATTAATCGAAGATCAAAATGGTAGAAGAATATATGAATCTCTAGCTCAATTAGCATTAGCTTTAAGAGTTAAAGAAATAGTAACTATACCAGAAATGGAACAAGAAGCATATAAAGATATAGTTGGTGTTATAGTAAATATGGCAGACTATACTATGGGTGCTGACAAAGGTGGATCTGTAAATATGTTCGATGATTTCGATATAGATTACAACCAAATGAAATATTTAATGGAAACAAGATGCTCAGGTGCATTAACTGTTCCATATTCAGCAATAGTATTAAAGAAAGCAGGGGCATCAAGTTCAGACCCTCAAGGGTAATCTCGATTAAAGGAGAATAATTAGCTATGGCAAAATTTTATGGTAAAATAGGCTACATTCAAACCGTTGAGAGTGAACCAGGTTATTGGGAAGAAAAGGCTATTGAACGTGAGTACTATGGTGATATAACTAGAAACACTAGTAGATATCAACAAGATGGCCATGTCAATGAAAACATTGTTATTAATAATGTTCTTAGTATTGTAGCTGACCCATATGCTAATGAAAACTTTCAACATATGAGATATGTAAAATGGATGGGTGCTAAATGGAAGATATCAAATATTGAAGTTCAGTACCCTCGTTTAATATTAACATTAGGAGGGATATATCATGAGTATGAAACGAACTCGTCTAACTCTTCAGACTAAACTAGAAGATTTATTAGGTTCTAACCATGTTTATTATCAACCTCCTGAAAATTTAAAAATGGAATATCCAGCTATTAGATATTCCAAAAGTGATGAAGAAGATATATACGCTAATAATATTAAATATCTATCGATGAGCGTATATGATTTAGTAGTAATTGATAAGAAGCCAGATAATCCTGTTATAAAAAAACTTCTAGAATTACCTTATTCAGAGTTTGATAGGCATTATGTGGCAGATGGTTTAAACCATGATATAATAAGAATATTTTATTAAAGGAGGAAATGAATTATGCCTAAATTAATATGGGATAAAACAGATGAAAGAATCTTTGAAACAGGTGTTAGCAAAGGTGTTCTATATCCATTCAATACACAAACTAAAGCTTATGATAAAGGTGTTGTATGGAATGGTTTAACAGGAGTTACAGAATCTCCATCAGGAGCTGAAGCTACTCCTTTATATGCTGATAATATTAAATATTTAAATCTTTTATCAGCTGAAGAATTTGGTGCTACAGTTGAAGCTTATACATATCCAGATGAATTTGCTGAATGTAATGGTGAAGCTAGTGTAGTAGAAGGTGTTGTTGCTGGACAACAAAAACGTAAAATGTTTGGTATGAGTTATCAAACAAAAGTTGGAGATGCAGATGATCCAGAAAAAGGATATAAAATACATCTTATTTATGGTGCTAAAGCTGCTCCATCAGAGAAAGCTTATGCTACTGTAAATGATAGTCCAGAAGCTATCACATTCTCTTGGGAATTGACAACTACACCAGTTGACGTTCCAAATTTAAAACCAACAGCTTCTTTAGTAATAGATTCTACAAAAGTAGATAAAGCTAAATTAACTAAATTAGAAGATATATTATATGGTACAGCTGAACAAGAAGCTAGATTACCATTACCAGAAGAAGTTGCTACTCTTTTTAATACCGCTGGATAATCTGAAATTATTAGGCGCCTGGGAATTTAACCCAGAAGTCAATTTCAAAGAACGTCCAGAAGGTAGTAGTGAGACATTTACAACCACTTTAGATACATGTGGTTATGGCAAGGGCAATATGATTTTTCGTGTAGGTTATTTTGCTAATGAGTCTACGACAGAAGTTAGTTATAAATACTTCGATAAAATGCTTGTTAAAACAAATAATGATACAGGTGTCAAATCTATCGCTTATTGGCCTATTAATGGAACCGGTTTAATTGTTTATGACAGTACTAATATGCAAAATTGGAATTTGGATAAAACACAATATGCTGATACTATAAAACAATTTGGTTATAATCCAACAGAAAACCAATTAATTGAGGTTACTGAATCTACTTTACTTGATGTAGAGTTAATAAACAAAATATATAAATGGTTCACAGAAAACGCAACTAAAGTACGTTAATAAGACGTTCTTGGTTATTCAGCGTTAAAATTAAAATAAGATGATAAAGTAAAAAGGGTCTACTAATCAAACAGGCCCTTTTTTTTAAATTTTTAGAATTAGGAAGGAGAATTTACTATGATAGTAAAAAATATTAAATATACAGATTATAACGGAGTAGAAAGAGAAGAGCCATTTCTATTTAATTTATCTAAGGCAGAACTTATGGAAATGGAAATGGGTACAAAAGGTGGTTTAACTGAAATGATTCAAAAGATTATAGCAACAAAAGATCAACCATCTATAATTGCTATATTCAAAAAATTAGTTTTACAAGCATATGGTGAAAAAAGTGCAGATGGAAGAAGATTTATTAAAACAGACGAAAACGGAAGACCTTTGTCAATTGCCTTCTCTGAAACAGAAGCATACTCTAAATTATTTATGGAATTAGCAACGGATGATGTTAAAGCTGCTGAATTTGTCAATGGTATTATACCTGCTGATTTAAAAGTCGAAGAACCTACAAATTTAATAAACTTACCAACTGATAATAAAACAGAATAAGAGAGTGATAGATAATGTTAACTATTACAATCCCAGAACAGGAACTATTTAATGAATTAACAAATGAGTTTGTTTCAACAAAGGCTAGAACTATTCAGTTGGAACATTCTCTTGTTTCTATATCTAAGTGGGAGTCAAAATGGAATAAACCATTCCTTTCAAAAGATGAGAAAACAATAGAACAAACATTAGATTATATTCAATGTATGACTATTACTCAGAACATCGATCCAATGGTTTATAGGTTTTTGACAGATGATAATATCAGGGACATTAATGATTATATAGATGCACCCATGACAGCAACAACATTTCCTGATAAAGGATCTACTAGTAGAGAAATAATAACATCTGAAGTTATATACTATTGGATGATTTCATTAAATATTCCAATGGAATGCCAAAAATGGCATCTAAATCGTTTGTTAACTTTAATAAGAGTATGTAATGTTAAAAACGCTCCGGCTAAAAAGATGAGTAGAAAAGAGATTATGAACAGAAATGCTGCTCTTAATGCTGCTCGTCGTAAGAAACTAAATTCGAAAGGATAGTAGGAGTAATATGATATCAATTAGTCAAAAGGGCGATTTTTCAAAGTTAACTGGGTTCTTGGAAAGAATGAAAAATGTTATAAAAATCGGAGACCTTGATAAATATGGTCGTGAAGGTGTAGCGGCTCTTTCGGCAGCAACTCCTAAAGAATCCGGTTTAACAGCAAATTCATGGTATTATGAAATAGAAAGATCTAAAGATTCTGTTTCTATATCTTTTCATAATTCCAATGTAAATAAAGGAGTTCCTATTGCTATAATATTACAATATGGTCATGGAACTCGAAACGGTGGTTATGTAGAAGGAATAGACTATATAAACCCAGCTATACAACCATTATTTAATAAAATAGCAGAAGATGCATGGGAGGAGGTTACTAAATCATGAGTAAAACAATAGATGAAAAAGTTGTTCAGATGAAATTTAATAATAGTCAGTTTGAACGTAATGTTGCTAAGAGTATGCAAACTTTAGATTCATTAAAATTCAAATTAAAGACCATGGATTTTAGAAAAAGTGCAGCTGATCTTGAAAATGTAGGAAATGCTGCAAAGAAAATTGATATGTCTGGATTATCTCAAGGTATTGAAACAGTCCATGCCAAATTCTCTGCTTTACAGGTTATAGGTGTTACAGCATTATCTAATATAACCAATTCAGCAGTAAATGCTGGTAAAAGAATAGTTGCTTCATTAGGAGATTCATTAATTAATGGAGGTCGTAATAGAGCACAGAAAATTAAGGATGCCAAATTCCAAATGGAAGGTTTACTTGGAAGTGAGGAGTATGCTAAGCAATGGAATAGGATTGATCAAAGTATAAATTATGCTGTTGCAGATACTGCATATGGTTATGATTCAGCTGCTAGAGCAGCATCTCAATTCCTAGCTTCAAATGTTAAAGTCGGAGACCAAATGGATAGATCTTTAAGGGCTATATCTGGTGTTGCAGCTATGACTAATAGTACTTATGATGATATTGCTAATGTGTTTACTAGAGTAGCAGGTCAAAGTCGTGTAATGGCTGTAGATTTAAATTCTTTAGCTTCTAGAGGTTTAAATGCAGCAGCTGTATTAGGTAAATCACTTAATAAATCAGAGAGTGAAATACGTGATATGGTATCTAAAGGAAAGATATCTTTTCAAGACTTTGCAGATGCTATGGATGAAGCATTTGGTGAGCATGCTAAAAAAGGCAATGAAACATTCCAGGGTGCTTTAGCAAATATGAAAGCAGCTATGTCAAGAATAGGTGCTAAAGTATGGGATCCATTATTAGATAATCAAAGGGATGTATTTAATCAAGCCAGATTATTAATAAATGATTTAAATAAAAATTATTTAGATGGACCTATAAATTCATTAAATGAAAAACTAACAAGTGTATTCCAAAATATAGTAAAATTCTTCGAATTAGGTGGAGTTAAGAATATATTATTAGGCATAGGTAATACTTTATCTTTTATATCTTCTGTAATTAAGCCAATTAAAGATGCTTTTAAAGAAATATTTCCACCAAAATCAGTTGAAACTCTGGTTAAATATACTAAACAATTTAGAGAATTAACTGCTGGATTTAAATTAAGTGAAAAGACAGCAACTAATTTAAAGAATACATTCAAAGGTGTATTTTCTGTATTAAATACTGGTATATCTTTGATAAGTTCTCTTGTTAGAGGATTCGGACAGATATTGAGTAATCTTACAGGAATACCTGGAGGTATATTAGGAATTACAGGTGCTTTAGGTGCTTGGGTCACAAGACTATCTGAAGCAATTAAGCAGTCTAATATATTTAATAATGTAATACAGGGATTAGTAAATATATTTGAAGGGTTCTCTAATAAATTTAAAGAATTTACAAAACATTTCAATGTATTTGAAGGGCTTGTAAATGGTATAAAAAGAGTATTTACTACATTAGGAAAGATATTACAAGAATTCACTAAAATGTTAGGTGAAGCATTAAGAACTGGTGATATCAAGGCTGCTCTTGATGTATTTAATACTGGCGTATTTAGTGGAATAATATTAAATATTAAAAATGTAACAAAAACATTAGATTTATTCTTCAGAAAAGCTAATGCAAAGAGTATTACAGGAAATCTATCATTAATTATTGGTAGTTTGAAAGATAATTTATATGCTCTACAATTTACTATAAAAGCAGATGCATTAATGAAAATAGCTAAAGCTATAGCAGTATTAGCTGGTTCATTATTTGTTCTATCACTTATAAAACCAGATAGATTAGGTTCTGCTTTAGTTGGTATGGGTATATTAATAACTGAAATAGTTGTTGCTTTACGACAATTAGATAAATTTGCTGATCAAAGTTTTAAAAATTTAGCTAAATTAAGTATGGTTACATCAACTATAAGATCATTAGCAACTTCATTATTAATATTATCCGCAGCGTTAAGAATACTAGGTACCATGGATATTAAACAGATGGGCGTGGCGTTAATTGGTATGGCTGCTGGATTAAAGATAATGTGTGAAACTCTTAAACAGATGAGTAAATATTATGCTGATTTAACTATGTCTGCAAAAGCTATACGTAAGTTAGCAACTAGTCTAGTTGTTCTTGCAATTGCATTAAAGATTATGGGTACCATGGATATTAAACAGATGGGTGTAGCATTACTTGGTATGACTACTGGATTGATATTTATGACTAAAGCTATTCAAAAGATGCCTACATATAAAAAGGGTAAAGACAAGATAGCTAGTATGTTAAAAATAGCATTCTCATTGATATTGTTAGGTGCAGCATTAAAGATATTAGCTAGTATAGGATGGCCAAACATATTAACAGCACTTGGTGTTATGGGTGGAGCTTTAGCTATATTAGTTAGATTTGTATATGCATTACCAAAAAATTTGAAACAATTAAATGCTAAGGTAAATGCCTTAAATATGATGGCATTAGGTCTTGGATTCTTAGGTTTTATATTAAAAGATTTAGGAAAAATGTCATGGGAACAAGTCAAAACTTCATTAGTTGCTATGGGTGGTGCATTAGCAGAAATATTGATATTTACTAAATTATTGAGTGCTAAAGGTGGATCATTAAAAGGTATGTCTGCAATGATCGGACTCGCTACTGGTATATTGATATTAGCTACTGCAATGAAATTATTAGCTACATTAAATGTTGGAGGACTTATAATAAGTTTAGTAGCATTAGGTGGAGCATTTGTTATTGTTGGTGTAGCCGCTAAATTATTAGGTGGTGCAGTTCCTGTTATATTAGCAGTCTCAGCAGCTATAGCTTTATTTGGTGCTGGTATGTGGATGTTTAGTGCTGGAGTATTAAAACTTGCAGCTGGTATTGCTGCATTAGCTGCAGCTTTGACTGGTGGTGTTACTACTATTGTCGCTGGAATTCAAGCTATAATATTAGGTGTAGCCCAATTAGTACCAGAATTAATAAAGATATTTGGTGAATCAATTGTAACATTATGTAAAGTTATAATGACATCTGCTCCTATGATTGGAGAGACAATTCTTGTAGTAATACATGAATCACTTAAATCGTTAGTTGCACATGGACCAGAAATTGTTGCATTATTGTTCCAATTTGTAATCGGTATATTACATGAATTAAAGAATTATATTCCAGAATTTATAGTCGCTGCTATGGAAGTTGTTGATGCCTTATTCAAAGGTATTGTAATGGGATTGAAAGAAATAGATCCTTCTAAAGTGTTACCTGCTGTATTAGCCATAGGTGCATTAACTGGTATATTTATAGCTCTTGCTACTTTATCACACATGGTACCACAAGCTATGCTTGGTGTATTAGGATTTGGAGCATTAGTTGTAGAATTAGCTGCTGTATTAGCTTTAGTTGGTGGACTATCTAAAATACCAGGTATTAAAGAGATAGTAGCAGATGGTGGTAATTTCTTACAAATTATTGGTACTGCTATTGGTCAATTTATTGGAGGTCTTTATGGAGGAGTAGCTAAAGGATTCTCTGCATCTATGCCAGATATTGGCAAGAACTTGTCAGAATTCATGACAAATCTTCAACCATTTATTAATGGATGTAGAACAATCGATAAATCCGTATTAACAGGTGTTACTATATTAACAGCTGCAATACTTGAAATAACAGCTGCAAATCTATATGCGAACATATGTAAATTCTTAACACTAGGTTCTTCATTTGGAGATCTAGGTACAGAATTGTCTGAATTTATGAATAATGCAAAAGACTTTATAGATGGATCTCAAAGATTAAAACCAGAATCAATGAAAGGATTTTCTATATTAGCTGACACTATTATTAAAATCACAGCCGCCGGATTCTTAGACTCTATAACTAAATGGTTAAGTGGTCAATCTTCTTTATCTACTTTTGCTACTGAATTAGTAGTATTTGGTAAAGGATTAAAAGAATTTTCTTCAACTGTTGACGGTATAAATAGTGGTGCTATAATCGAAGCTGCTAGAGCTGCAGATGGTTTAGTTGAGCTATCAAATAAAGTACCTAATAGAGGTGGTTTAAAACAATTCTTTGGTGGTAGACAATCGTTAATGATATTTGGTGGAGAACTTAAAGCATTTGGTGAAGGTATCAAACAATTTTCTGATGCTATAGCTGGTATTAATGTTCAAAATATAGATAAAGCCATCGGTTCAGCAGATAAATTAATAGAACTATCTAACAAAGTTCCAAATCGTAAAGGTATGGGACAATGGTTCAATGGAAAAAAATCACTCAAAGTATTTGGTGGTGAACTTGAAGCATTTGCTGATGGTTTAAAAGCTTTCTCTGATAAAGTTGCAGGATTAGATTTAAAGAACATGACTTATGCTACTAAAGCAGCAGATGTGTTAATAGATCTATGTAATAAAGTACCTAATAGAGCTGGTATGGCTCAATGGTTCACTGGTAAACAATCACT